>Ga0247812_10000035_pt1 | contig 246801 bp, 218 predicted proteins | sample UWRJL149409B1_FD_178011 | JGI IMG/M metagenome (GOLD analysis project Ga0247812, IMG submission 178011) | Plant litter microbial communities from Arlington Agricultural Research Station in Wisconsin, United States - UWRJ-L149-409B-1 | ecosystem: Environmental > Terrestrial > Plant litter >... | reverse complement strand
GATGGAGCGGTAGAAGCGGAACAGGTCCGGCCCGATGGCCGCGCCGGCGGTGTAGGCGACCCGCACCCGCGACAGTCCGAGCACGTTTTTCAGCGGGCCGTAGACCAGCCCCCGGCCCAGCGCGTATTGCAGGCGGTCGGCCAGCGGCACCGGCTTGTTGTCTAAAATTTGAGCACCGCAGCGACGCGCCACCGCCATGAAGTGGTGAAACATGCGGCGCTTGATGGCGCCCGCGTCCTCCATCCGGATCATCACCGTGGTCAGCATGTTCTCGAACACGCGCGGCGGGGCGAAGTAATAAGTCGGGCCGATCTCGCGCATGTCGGTCATGACGGTGTCGCCGGATTCGGGGCAGTTGACGGTGAAGCCGGCCGCCATCGCCTGCGCGAAGGAGAACAGGCAGTCGCCCACCCAGGCCATCGGCAGGTAGGAGAGGATGTCCTCGGCGTCGGTCAGGTTCTCGAAACCGGTGCCGCCGATGCCGGCGGCCATCAGCGCGGCGTGCGTCTGGCAGACGCCTTTCGGCTTGCCGGTGGTGCCGGAGGTATAGAGGATGATGGCGTTGTCGCTGTCCTTGCCGGCGGCGACGGCGGCGTCGAACATGCCGGGGTGGGCCTGGTCCCAGGCGCGGCCCAGTTCCTGCAGCCGGGCGAAAGACAACAGGCCTGGCTGGCGGTAATGGCGCATGCCGCGCTCGTCGTCGTAGGCGATGTGTTCGATGTGCGGATATAAACTTTGCAGCTCCGTCAACTTGTCGACCTGCTCCTGGTCTTCGACGATGGCGTAGCGGATTTCGGCGTTTTCCAGCACATAGGCCATGTCGGCGGCCGGAGCGTCCTGGTACAGCGGCACCGGCACGCCGCCCAGACATTGGGCGGCCAGCATGGCCCAGTACAGGCGCGGGCGGTTGTCGCCGATGATGGCCAGGTTCATGCCGCGCTGGAAACCGATCGCGGCCAGGCCGCAGGCGAGGGCGCGCACTTCGTCGTTGACCTGGGCCCAGTCCCAGCTTTGCCAGATGCCCAGGTGCTTTTCCCGAAATGCGGGTTTCCCCGGCCGGGTCCGGGCGTGCGCCAGCAAGCGGCGAGGGAAAGTCTCGTTCTGTGTTTGCACCAGTGTCTCCTGTTGCGGTTGCTCGTACTTATTAGTTGGTGTTCTTGATACGGCAGCTTTTTGTGTGATGATATTAGCGCGCCCGGGAAGGCCAGGTTGTCTTTTCGGCGACAATTGACACACTTTTCTATGGTGCGACGCAATAATGTCTGATCGGAATCAAATAACCTTGAAAGAAATGCTGCGCTCGGCGATCTGGGCGGAGGGCCTGACGCCGGAACAAATGGCGCGGGTCGAGGCGGATACTGTTGAAACCTTTGTGCCGAAAGGTGGTTATGTTTGCCGCAAAGGTGAAATGGTGGAGAACTGGCTGGGTATTATCGACGGCATGGTCAAGATGAATAATTTCTCCGCCGCCGGTAAAAGCGTGACTTTTACAGGCGTGCCGCCGGGTGGCTGGTTCGGTGAAGGCTCGGTTTTAAAAAACGAGATTCTTAAATACGATGCGATGGCTTTGCGTGATAGCCGCATCGCTCGGATGCCGGTGGCGACGTTCATGTGGCTGCTGGATAATAGCCTGCCGTTCACCCGGTTTTTAATGATGCAGTTAAATGAGCGTCTGGGCCAGTTTATCGGCATGGTGGAAAATGACCGCTTATTAAATCCCGATACGCGGGTGGCGCGCTGTCTGGCATCGATGTTCAATTCCCATTTATATCCCGGACTGGAAAAACTGATCCAGATCTCGCAAGAGGAAGTAGGTCTTTTATCCGGCGCCTCTCGCCAGCGCGCCAACCAGGCTTTGCAGCTTTTGGAAAAACAAGGCTTGCTCAGCATCGGTCACGGCGGTATCCGCATTCTCGATCTAGAAGGCCTACGCCGCTACGAAGCCTAGGTTTTTAGGCTTTGTAGGGCATTTCACGCTATTTTCATGCCAGAAATTGGCATGTATTCGCCAATTTCCGGCATGCCACCCGTCGGAGTTACTCGTCTTGGCGCTGTTTCGCCATCCATTCGTCGTATTGTCGTTGCATAGCAAGCCAACTTCCGGATGATCGCCCTAAAACTTCGGAAAGACGTCGAGCCAGATCTGCGTCAATCGACATTTCGCCGTCGATTAAACGATTAAACTCATTGGTGGCTAAACCCAGTTGTCTGGCGCAATCCCTGCGGCTGATGATTCGAGGACGCAAAAATATTTCAGCGATAGTTTCACCTGGGGATGGCGGATTGAACATTTCCATTAATGATAATCCTCATAGTCGATGTTATAAGCATTGCCGCTATAAAATTCGAATGTCATACGCCAATTGCCGCTGACATAAACAGACCATCGTTTCGGCGTAGTAGCCTTCAGCGCATGCAGCCGCAGTCCTGGCACATCCATATCCACCACGTCTTGAGCGGTTGCCAGCCAATAGAATAAATGACGAATCCGTTTCGCATGGGCGGCTTGTATGCCGGCCATGTTTCCTGTTTCGAAAAATCGGCGTAAGCCTTTGTGCCGGAACGAGACAATCATGATCAATATAGCTATGGGTTGCATGTTTAACAAGCAGAGCAATATCTATCGATTGAAGCACTCATCGGGCGTCGTGGAGTACGACTGCATCAAGGGGGGCAATCGCGGTATCATAGCGACAAGCTATGCCGCATCGGCGGCGCCACTGATGACCGTTTATTCATGCCTATTCCAGACCCCTCCCAAGTTGCCGAGCGCCTCGCGCTGTTGCGGACGGCCATGCGCCAACACAAGATCGACGCGTTGATGGTTCCCTCGGCTGATCCGCACCTGTCCGAATACCTGCCGGAACGCTGGCAGGGCCGCGAGTGGATCTCCGGCTTCACCGGCTCCGTCGGCACCTTGATCGTCACGTCGGAATTCGCCGGTATCTGGACCGACGCCCGCTACTGGACCCAGGCCGAACAGCAGCTGGCCGAAACCGGCATCCAGCTGATGAAGCTGACCTCCGGCGCCAGCGTCCAATACGTCGACTGGCTGGCGGCCACGCTGAAATCCGGCCAGACGCTGGCGGTCGACGGCGCAGTGCTCGGCCTGGCCATCGCGCGCCTGCTGCAACAGGCGCTGGAGGCGAAGGATGTCAATCTGCGCACCGACCTCGATCTGCTCGACCAGGCCTGGGCCGACCGTCCCGCGCTGCCGGCAGCGCCGGTGTTCGAGCACCTGCCGCCGTACGCGTCGAAAAGCCGCAGCGGCAAGCTGGCCGACCTGCGCGGCGCGATGCAGCAGCTGGGCGCCAAAAGCCACCTGATCTCGACGCTGGACGATATCGCCTACCTGTTCAACCTGCGTGGCGCCGACGTCAATTACAACCCGGTGTTCCTGGCGCACGCGCTGGTCACGCCGACCCGCGCCACGCTGTTCGTCGGCGAAGGCAAGATCTCCGCCGAATTGCGCGCCACGCTGGCCGAAGAGGGCGTCGACGTCGCGCCATACGCCTCGGCCGCCGCCGCCCTGGCCGCGCTGCCGGCCGACTGCACGCTGCTGATCGACCCGCGCCGCGTCACTTGGGGCACGCGCCAGGCGGTGGCGTCCAAGGTCAAGATCATCGAAGCGGTCAACCCGACCACTTTCGCCAAGTCGAAGAAAAGCGAACCCGATGCCGCCCACGTCCGCGCCACGATGGAGCAGGACGGCGCCGCTCTGTGCGAATTCTTCACCTGGCTCGATCAGACGCTGGCCGACCCGGACCGCGAACCGCTGACCGAAGTGGCGATCGATGAACACATCACCGCCGCCCGCGCGCGCCGCCCCGGCTTCATCAGCCCGAGCTTTTCCACCATCGCCGGCTTCGGCGCCAACGGCGCGATCATGCATTACCGTGCCACCGCCGCGCGCCACTCGGTCATCGAAGGCAACGGCCTGCTGCTGATCGACTCCGGCGGCCAGTACGTCGGCGGCACCACCGACATCACCCGCGTGGTCGGCGTCGGCCGCATCACCGGCGAGCACCGGCGCGACTTCACGCTGGTGCTCAAGGCGATGATCGCGCTGTCGTCGGCGCGCTTCCCGCGCGGGACCAGATCGCCGATGCTCGACGCCATCGCCCGCGCGCCGCTGTGGGCCGAAGGCCTGGACTACGGCCACGGCACCGGCCACGGCGTCGGCTACTTCCTCAACGTGCACGAAGGCCCGCAGTCGATTTCGCAATCGGCGATGCCGGAGCCGCACACCGCCATGGAACCAGGCATGATCACATCGATAGAACCGGGGCTGTACCGCACCGGCAAATGGGGCATCAGGATAGAGAACCTGGTGCTCAACCGCCCCGCCGGCAGCACCGAATTCGGCGACTTCCTCGACTTCGAGACGCTGACCCTGTGCCCGATCGACACCCGCTGCATCGAGCCGGAACTGCTGCGCGACGACGAGAAGCGCTGGCTCAACGGCTACCACGCCACGGTCCGCAAGCGCCTGCTGCCGCTGCTGTCCGGCGACGCGCTGGCCTGGCTGGAAAACCGCACGGTGGCGCTATGAGCGGCCGCGCCACCCGGGCCACCACCGCCGTCGACCGCCTCAAGGTCCGCAGCGGCAATCCGAAGTACGTGATGTCGCGCACCGGCGCCGGCCACTTCTTCCTCAGCGACGGCGCCGGCAACCCGCCGCTGTGCGCGCCGCTGGAGCTGGACGACTTCGTCGCCTTCGTCAACGGCATCTCGCCCGGCCCGCCGAAGCGGGTCAGCAAACTGGATATCGCCTTTGAAAAGCAACTGGTCAAAAAATAAGAAAGAGGCTCATGCCCGCGATTGATTTCCTGCGTGCCTACTGGTCGCACTCCGAACTCGCCACCAACGCGGTGATCCTGCTCAATTTGATCGGCGCCCTGCTGCTAGGCCTGATGGTCGGCTACGAGCGTTCCTATCACGGCCGCGCCGCCGGCATGCGTACCTACGGCCTGGTATGCATGGCCTCCTGCGCGCTGACGGTGATCGGCGGCTATCCGGAGCACTGGTTCGGCGGCCACGTCTCGCAATACCTGGTCAACTCCGACCCGACCCGCATCGTGCAGGGCATCGTCACCGGCATCGGCTTCCTCGGCGCCGGCGTCATCATGCGCGAAGGCTTCAACATCAGCGGCCTGACCACGGCCGCCTCGATCTGGGCCTCGTCGGTGATCGGCGTCATGGTCGGCATCGGCTTCTATCTCGGCGCGATGGGTCTGGCGACCTTGTGCGCCGGCGCGATGATTTTGCTGACCCGCGTCGAAGCCTGGCTGCCGTCGCGCCACGCGATCGCGATCACCATGCGCTTCAAGGCCGGCTACAAGCCGCAGGAGCCGGCGCTGCGTCAGATGGCGCTGCAGCGCGGCTATGAAATCGCCGGCGGCTCGCTGATGATCGGCAGCGACGGCGGCATGCAGGAATGGCGCTTCGTCGCCATCGCCCTGAGCAAGCGTAGCGGCGCGCCGATGGCGGTGTTGTCGGCGGAGCTGGCGGAGTTCGAGGGCATCCACAGCTTCCAGCTGACCCACGCGCGAAATTAAGATCATGAACGCACAAGCCCAAGCCGTATTCGATTTCTGGTTCCAGCCCGGGCCGGGACAGGCCGCCGACGCGCCGCGTCCCGAGTGGTTCAAGAAGGACGCGAAGTTCGACCGCAGCATCGCCGAGCGCTTCGGCGCGCAGATCGCGCTGGCGCTGGAAGGCGGCCTGCATGCGTGGGACGCCGAAGGCCCGCAAGCCGCGCTGGCGCGCATCGTGGTGCTGGACCAGTTTACCCGCAACGTGTATCGCGGCACGCCGCTGGCGTTCGCCGGCGATCGTCAGGCGCTCGAGGCCGCGCTCGACATGGTCGACGCGGAACAGGACCTGGCGCTGCCGCCGCTGCAGCGCGGCTTTATCTATATGCCGTTCGAGCATGCCGAGGACATCGCGATGCAGGAGCAGGCGGTGGCGCTGTTCACGCGCATGGCCGGTGCCGAAAGCGGCAAAGTGTCCGAGGCGACGGCCAGGAGCATCGCCAACTCGCTCGATTACGCCAGGCGCCATCGCGACGTGATCCAGCGCTTCGGCCGCTTCCCGCACCGTAACGCCATCCTCGGCCGCACCTCGACGCCGGAAGAAATCGCATTCCTCAAGCAGCCCGGATCGGGATTCTGATGGCCTCCACGCTCAACCTGATCGGTGCCGGCCATGTCGGGCGCGTGCTGGGCCGCCTGTTCGCGCAGCACGGCTGCTTCGAGATCGGGCAGGTGCTGACCCGCTCCGCTTCATCGGCGCAAGCGGCGGCGGCCTTCATCGGCGCCGGCGTGGCGGTAGACGGCTATGATCGACTGCGGCCGGCCGCCGTGCATCTGCTGGCGGTCGGCGACGACCAGATCGCCGATGCCTGCGCGGCGCTGGCGCGCGCCGTGCCGCTCAAGGACAGCATCGTGTTCCACTGCAGCGGCGCGCTGTCGTCCGGCCAGCTGCAGCCGGCGCGCGACGCCGGCGCGCTGGTGGCCAGCGTCCACCCGATCCGCAGCTTCGCCGATCCGGCGGCGGTGGCCGCCCAATTTTCAGGCACGTTTTGCGGCGTCGAGGGGGACGCCGCCGCGCTGGCCGTGCTGACGCCCGCGTTGCAGGTGATCGGCGCGCAGCCGGTGAGCATCGACGCCTCGGCCAAGACCGTGTACCACGCGGCGGCCGTCTTCGCCAGCAACTACCTGGTCACCGTCCTGGACGCGGCGCTGCGCGCCTACCAGGCCGCCGGCATTCCGGAAGCGGTGGCGCGGCAGATGGCGCAGCCGCTGGCGACCGAATCGATGGCCAATGTCTTCCGCCTCGGCGCGGCGGCGGCACTGAGCGGACCGATCGCGCGCGGCGATCGCGCCACCGTGGCGCGCCAGCAGCAAGCCGTCGATGCATGGGACGCGGCGACCGGCGATTTGTACCGGGCGCTGATAGCGCCGACCACCGATCTGGCGGCGCGAAAAGCCCGGAACTAGCGCTTCTGTTTGTCCCGGACAAGGTTGCGCAACAAGCATGCAGTTTTATTGGTACGAATTCACAAATAAGTGCCGGGATTAGTCGACAAACCACGTAATTAGCAATAAGCTTGTTTCTTGGAATGTTTTCTATAAGAATCAAGCTAGTTTAGCCGGCGCCAATTGGATAGTAGGGGTAAGAACATGTTATTTCTGAAAAGTACGACCGTCACTAAAGCGCCTGGAATTTACGACGTCGATATCGCCGCAAAACCCCCAGGCAAGACCTTCGGTGTGTTCCTCGCCACCGATCCGGACCATCCACCCACCGAAGTGCTGGCGTCGCTGGCCTCGATGGGCTTCAAGAACACCTACAGCGGCGGCTACACCCACAAGGACCGCGGCAAGGTGCTCGACCTGCACTTCCAGAAAGACGGCACCGACCTGTTCCAGGGCTGGAAGGCCGAGGAGATGGAAGCCAATATGGCCGCCATCACCGCGCTGTTCAGCGGCATCGGCATCACCATCGCGCCGCGCGTGATGACGCTGGCCGAAGCGTACGCCTAACTCAGACTATTTCAATGTGATACAGCGCCCACGGGCAGGCGCCGAACCGCTCAGGCAGCGGTTTGGCCGCCATCGCTGGCACTTTGTCCGCATCGTAGATCGCCCATAGCGGACCCAGGCCGCCCAGCGGCATCGTCGCGCCATCCAGATGGGTCGCGACGATGTAGCGCTGGGCGCGCGCCTGCGCCACCGTCACGCCCGCCACATAGCCGTCCACCGCGCGCAGCAGCAGCTTGCTGTCGTCGTTCAGCCTGGCGCCGGCGGCCTTCACCACATCCAGCAGCAGCGGGCCGCTCAGCGTATGCGGCTTGCCGTCGTATTCCAGCGTCGGCTTGATGGTCACGGCGGGCAGGGCGGCGATGGCGGCGAAGTCGAAGGCATAGGCGCGCTCGAAGGCGAGCTTCTGCTTGTGCATCATCTGATCCTTGACCGGATCGAGCTTGCCGCGGTTGGTCTTGCCGACCGCGCCGGTGATGGTCAGCAGCGCCGGGCCTGCCGTTGCTCCCGCCGCGCGGGCCGACGAGGTGGCCGTGACGGCGGCGATGCCCGCAAGCGCGGCGCTGCCCAGGAACTGGCGTTTTTTCATGCGGAATTCTCCTGCTGATCGTAGTGCCGGTATCATACCGCGCATGGACCTGTTTGCCGACGATACCCGCCTGACCGCCATCCCGATCGAGGATGGCGAACTGTGGTTCCAGCAGCGGCTGGCGCTGGACGAGGCGCCGGGCGAAATCTTCCAGCGCCTGCTGGAGGAAACCGACTGGCGCCAGGAGCAGGTGCAGGTCTGGGGCAAGCTGCACCTGCAGCCGCGCCTGACGGCCTGGCATGGCGAGGCCAGCTACCGTTATTCCGGCCGCACCTTCCACCCGCAGCCGTTCACGCCGCTGCAGCTGCGCATCAAGCAGGCGGTCGAGCAGGCCACAGGGCGTCGCTTCAACAGCGTGCTACTTAACTACTACCGTGACGAGCGAGACAGCATGGGCTTCCACGCCGACGACGAGCGCGAGCTGGGGCCGGACCCTGCGGTCGCCTCGGTCAGCTTCGGCGCGCCGCGCACCTTCATCCTCAAGCACCGGACCAAGCCGCTGACGCGCAAGCTGGCGCTAGGCGACGGCTGTTTCCTGCTGATGGCGGGCGCGCTGCAACAGCACTGGCTGCACGGCATCAACAAGGAACGCACGGCGCGCGGGCCGCGCATCAACCTCACCTTCCGGCACATCCACGCGGTTTTTTAAGCCTCGCTTAAGTTTGGCGTTTATTGAGTATAGCCACTAATTATTCGGCTTACACCCTGTAACACTTCTTACTAAATCGGCTCCCACAGCAAAAGGCAAGAGTGCTATCTTGGATACATCGCACTTCAGAGAGAACTGCGATCCCAAGCAAGTCCTGTATTAACTTTTTGCTGAAAGATCCAACATCATGAAAAAAATTCTGTTCGCATTAGTCGCTTCCGCTGCCGCACTGGCAGGTTCCTCCGCTTACGCCGCCGACGATGCCGGCACCGCCTACATCGGCGCCGGCGTGGTGGGCAGCCGTTATGACTTCAACACGCCGAACGGCGCGGTCAGCGGCGACAACCACAGCGGCAGCAAGGCAGCCGGCAAGGTCTACGGCGGCTACAACATCGACAACACCTGGGCGGTGGAAGCCGGCTATACCGACTTCGGCAAACGCAGCTACAACTACACGGTGGGCGGCGCGGCCGGCGGCATCAACACCGACGCGCATTCCTACTACGTCGCCGGCAAGGGCACGTGGCCGGTGAACCAGCAGATCGCGCTGTTCGGCAAGCTGGGCGTGGCGCGCAACCACAATGAAGTATTCACCACCGGCACCGCCGCTGTGAGCGGTAGCGACGACAAGACTGCCCTGTACGCCTCGGTTGGCGCCGAATACGCGCTCAACAAGAACGTCAAGGTCTCGCTGGAATATGAAAACTACGGCCACAGCGACATCGACCAGGGCCGCAAGGCCGGCGCGATCACCGCAGGCCTGCGTTACAACTTCTAAGCTGTCGCAGCAATGAAAAAGCCGCCCTCACGAGGGCGGCTTTTTCACGTCGGTGTCAGTGCCGACATTTGGACACGAACCCAGCTATATTGTGCCTGGGCTCGTGTCCGAATGTCGGCACTGACACCGTTGAGGGGTTACACCGTCAGCGGCTTGTAGCGGATGCGCTTCGGCTTGGCGCCTTCTTCGCCCAGACGTTTCTTCTTGTCGGCTTCGTATTCCTGATAGTTGCCGTCGAAGAAGGTGACTTGGGAGTTGCCTTCGAATGCCAGGATGTGGGTGGCGATGCGGTCCAGGAACCAGCGATCGTGCGAGATCACCAGCACGGAGCCGGCGAATTCCAGCAGCGCGTCTTCCAGCGCGCGCAGCGTTTCCACGTCCAGATCGTTCGACGGTTCATCCAGCAGCAGCACGTTGCCACCCTTGAGCAGGGTCTTGGCCAGGTGCAGACGGCCGCGCTCGCCGCCGGACAGGTTGCCGACGATCTTTTGCTGGTCCGAACCTTTGAAGTTGAAGCGGCCCAGGTAGGCGCGTGACGGCATGTCGAAGCGGCCGACGGTCAGCATGTCGGCGCCGCCGGAGACGTCCTCGAACACCGACTTGGCGTCGCTCAGCGTGTCGCGGCTCTGGTCGACCAGCGAGATGCGCGCGGTCTGGCCGATCGCCACTTCGCCGCTGTCCGGCTTGTCCAGCCCGGCGATCATCTTGAACAGCGTCGATTTACCGGCACCGTTCGGGCCGATGATGCCGACGATCGCGCCCGGCGGAATGGTGAAGGACACATCGTCCATCAGCAGACGGTCGCCGAACGCCTTCGAGACGTTCTTGAATTCGATCACTTCGTTGCCCAGACGCTCCGCCACAGGGATGAAAATCTCCTGGGTCTCGTTGCGCTTCTGGTATTCGTACTCGCTCAGCTCGTTGAAGCGGGCCAGGCGGGCCTTGGACTTGGCCTGGCGCGCCTTCGGATTCTGGCGCGACCATTCCAGTTCCTTCTGCAGCGCCTTCTGGCGCGCCGATTCGGTCGACTCTTCCTGCTTCAGGCGGTTGGACTTCTGGTCCAGCCACGACGAGTAGTTGCCTTTCCACGGAATGCCGTGACCGCGGTCCAGCTCCAGGATCCACTCGGCCGCGTTGTCGAGGAAGTAGCGATCGTGGGTGATGCCGACCACGGTGCCCGGGAAGCGCAGCAGGAATTGTTCGAGCCAATCGACGGACTCGGCGTCCAGGTGGTTGGTCGGCTCGTCGAGCAGCAGCATGTCCGGCTTCGACAGCAGCAGCTTGCACAGCGCCACGCGGCGTTTTTCACCACCGGACAGCACGCCGATCTTGGCGTCCCATGGCGGCAGGCGCAGCGCGTCGGCGGCCATTTCCAGTTGCAGGTTCAGGTTGCCGCCGTCGGAGGTCGAGATGATCGCTTCCAGTCGCGCCTGCTCGGTGGCGAGCGCGTCGAAGTCGGCGTCTTCCTCGGCGTAGGCGGCGTAGACGGCTTCCAGCTTGGCTTGCGCTTCGAACACTTCGCCCAGGCCCGATTCGACTTCTTCGCGCACGGTTTTTTCCGGATCCAGCTGCGGTTCCTGCGGCAGGTAGCCGATGTTCAGGCCCGGCATCGGCACGGCTTCGCCCTGGATGTCGGTGTCGATGCCTGCCATAATTTTCAGCAAGGTCGATTTGCCGGAGCCGTTCAGGCCCAGCACGCCGATTTTCGCGCCCGGGAAGAAGGACAGCGAAATATCCTTGAGGATCTGGCGCTTGGGCGGGACGATTTTGCCCACCTTGTTCATGGTGTAGACGTAATTAGCCATTGCTGACGCTTTCTAAAAAATAAACGATATTCGTGAACTGCGATGGGGATGCATTATAAAGCGCGCCGCCCGGCCTGCGGCGCGCTCCGCCTGCGGTCCGCCGCTTTATTTCACGGCGGTGCTGGCCGGCACCACCGGCAGCAGCACGCTGCTGGCGCCTCCCGCGCCGTACTGGACCGAGATCGTGGCTTTCTTGAAATCCTCAGGCTTGGCGAAGAAGATGTTCGGCACGAAGGTTTGCGGATTGCGGTCGTACAGCGGGAACAGGCTGGACTGGATCTGCACCATGATGCGGTGGCCCGGCTTGAACACGTAGTTGACGGTCGGCAGGCGGAACTTGTACTGCTGCACCACGCCGGACGGAATCGCGGTCGGATGCTCGAAGCTCTCGCGGTAGCGGCCGCGGAAGATGTCCATGCTGACCGGCAGCTCGTAGCCGCCCATTTCCGGCTGCTCCGCCACCGTCGGCGGGTAGACGTCGATCAGCTTGACGACGAAGTCGCCGTCGCTGCCGCTGGTCTTGGCCCAGATGTCGGCGAACGGCGCGCCCTGCACGGTGACCGCCTCGGTCAGCACCGGCGTCTTGTACGACAGCACGTCGGTGCGGGTGGTCAGCGCGCGCTGGTCCTGCAGCAGCCAGGTGGTCCAGCGGTCGCGCTCGCCGAAGTTCATCGGCGGCGCCAGGAAGGGCACCGGCTTGGCCGGATCCGACACATAGCTGTCCTCGCCGGCGGCGGCGGCGGCCTTGAAGCCGAGGCCGGCGTCGGCCTGCAGGTACAGCGGCGTCAGCTGGGTGGCGCCCGGCCAGTCGGCGAACTTGTCCCAGCGGTTTTCGGACGCGTTGTAGATCAGCACCGGCGGCGTCGGCTCCGCCGGCTTGCGGTCCTTCAGGTGGGTGTTGAAGAAGGGGATCAGCACATCGCGGCGGAAATCGGCCGCCGTGTCGCCCTTCCATTTGAACGGGCCCAGGCGCTCGGCCGAGCGGTTGACCTGGCTGTGGTACCACGGTCCCATCACCAGATGGTTGTTGCCGGCCTTGCCCTTGGCCTTCAGCGCTTCCCAGGTGATGATGGCGCCGTACATGTCTTCCTGGTCCCACAGGCCCTGCAGCCACATGGTCGGCACATTCGACGGCTTGGCCGCCACCGCGCGGTCCAGCGCCTGGCCTTGCCAGAAGGCGTCGTAGGCCGGATGGGCCGACAGGCGGTTCCAGAAGCCCAGCTGCTCGAAGCCGTTGGCCTTGGCCCAGTTGCCGGCGGTGCCGGCGTCGAGGAAGGCCTGGTAGTCGTCCATGCCGGAGCGGATGGTCTTTTCGCCCTTGCCGGTCTTGCTGGTCTGGCCGGTGAAGTAGTCCATATTGACCTGGCGGAAGGCGCCGTAGTGGAACCAGTCGTCGCCCATCCAGCCGTCGATCATCGGGCTTTCCGGCGCGGCGGCCTTCAGCGCCGGGTGGGGCCCCAGCAGCGCCATGGTCACGGTCCAGCCGTCATAGGACGAGCCGATCATGCCGACCCGCTCATTACTCTCCTTGACGTTCTTGACCAGCCAGTCAATGGTGTCCCAGGCGTCGGTGGTGTCGTCGGTCTTGGTCGGGTTGAGCGGGCCGATCGGCGGCCGCGTCATCACGTACTTGCCCTCGGAGCCGTATTTGCCGCGGATGTCCTGGTACACCATGATGTAGCCGTCGTCGACCCACTCGCGGCCAGCGCTGCCGACCGTGTCGCGCAGGGTCAGTTGATCCTTTTTGACGAAGTTGTCCGCATCGTAGGGCGTGCGTTCCAGCAGCATCGGCAGGCCGCGCGCGTTCTTCGGCACCATGATCACGGTATGCAGCTTGACCCCGTCGCGCATCGGGATCATCGCCTCGCGCCGAACGAAGTCGTGGCCGGCTTCCGGTTTGTTCCATTTGGCGGGAATGTCGCTGCCGAGCTGGATCATGGAAGCGTCCGGCGCCTGCGCCTGCGCCGTGGAAGCGCCGAGCGCCGCGATGGCGAGGATGAGTGGGGTCAGATGAGTACGCATGTGCCGCAAGTCCTTTCGAGTTGGAAACTCAACCGATTGTAGCCGAAGCACGCCGGCTCACCCAGACGCCCTCCAGCACGTACAGCGCCAGCGCCGCCCAGATGATCAGGAAGCCGACCAGGCGCGGCGCCGGAAAGGCTTCGTGGAATACCCACACGCCGAGGATGGCCTGCATTGTCGGCGACAGGTATTGCAGCAGGCCCAGCACCGCCATCGGAATCTTGCGCGCGCCGGCCGCGAACATCAGCAGCGGGATGGCGGTGATCGGCCCGGCCGCCGCCAGCAGCCAGCGCGTGCTGTCGAATTCGCTGTTGAGGAAGGTGTTCTGGCCGTGCGCGGTCAGCCAAAGCACATACACCAGCGCCAGCGGGAACAGGATCATGGTTTCCAGCGACAGGCCTTCGAGCGCGGCCAGCGCGGCGGTCTTGCGCAGCAGGCCGTAGCCGCCGAAGGTCATGCCTAAAATTAGGGCAATCCACGGCAGTTGGCCGGCCTGCCAGGTCAGCCAGGCCACGCCGGCGGCCGCCACGCCGATGGCGATCCACTGGCCGCGCCGCAGCTGCTCCTTCAGCACCAGCATGCCCAGCAGCACGTTGACCAGCGGATTGATGAAGTAGCCCAGGCTGGCGTCGATGACGTGGCCGTTGTTGACCGACCAGATGTAGACGAACCAGTTGGCCGTCAGCAGCACGGCGCTGGCGATGAAGCTGGCCAGCACGCGCGGCCGGCGCAGCACTTGCGGCAGCCATTTCCACTGGCTGCGCGCGGTCAGCACCACGCCGAGGAACAGCAGCGACCACAGCATCCGGTGCGCCAGCATCTCCAGCGCCGGCACTTCGCCCAGCGCATGGAAATACAACGGGAACAAGCCCCAGCAAAAGAACGCGAAAGTGGCGTACAACATACCGATGTTCATGGGCGGGGGCTTAAAAAGTGGGCAAGGTCGGCCATTATCCCCGATCCTGCAGGGCCGCGCACTCGCGCTCGGGGCCGCAGCGGCGTACACTGGCGTTATTGACTATTTGGAACGCCCGCGTATGCCAAAATCTCCTTGCCTTTTGCAAATACATCACCTATTGTGCAATGCACCAAAACAACAACAGGTGCAATCTTGACCGAGCAACACAAGAAAAGCAGTCTCGCGGCACTCACGCTGGCGGCTGTCGGCATCGTCTATGGCGACATCGGCACCAGCCCCCTCTACACACTCAAGACCATCTTCGACCCCGAGCACGGGCTGGCGCTGACCGAGGCCAACCTGCAGGGCATCATTTCGCTGATTTTCTGGGGCCTGTCCTTCATCGTCTCGCTTAAATACGTCAGTCTGGTGCTGCGCGCCGATAACCGCGGCGAGGGCGGCATCATGGCGCTGATGGCGCTGGCGCTCAACTCGGTCAGCAAGTTCGCCCAGGGCTGGCACTATCCGCTGATGCTGCTGGGCGTGTTCGGCGCCACCATGTTCTACGGCGACAGCGTCATCACCCCGGCGATCTCGGTGCTGGGCGCGATCGAGGGCCTGGAGGTCGCCGCGCCGGGACTGGAGCAGTACATCGTGCCGCTGACCATCATCGTGCTGATCACGCTGTACGCGGTGCAGCGCCACGGCACCGCCGGCATCGGCCGCTGGTTCGGCCCGATCATGGTGATCTGGTTCGCCGCGCTGGCCGCCATGGGCGTGGTCAACATCATCGAAGCGCCGCAGATCCTGTGGGCGCTCAACCCGCTGCACGCGCTGCGCTTCATGTTCGAGAACCGCATGATCGCCTTCGTCGCGCTGGGCGCGGTGGTGCTGGCCTTCACCGGCGCCGAGGCGCTGTACGCCGACATGGGCCACTTCGGCAAGAAGCCGATCCGCGCCGCCTGGTTCCTGATCGTGTTCCCGGCGCTGGCGCTGAACTACCTGGGCCAGGGCGCGCTGCTGATGATGCATCCCGAGGCGATCTCCAATCCCTTCTTCCAGCAGCTGGGCGCATGGAGCGTCTACCCGCTGGTGGTGCTGTCGACGCTGGCGGCGGTGATCGCCTCGCAGGCCACCATCTCCGGCACCTTCTCGATGACCAAGCAGGCCATCGCGCTCGGGCTGCTGCCGCGCATGCGCGTGATGCACACCTCGGCCACCGAGATCGGCCAGATCTACATCCCGGCGGTCAACTGGATCCAGCTGATCGTGGTGCTGCTGGCGGTGATCGGCTTCGGCTCGTCCGACAAGCTGGCCGGCGCCTACGGCATCGCCGTCACCGCCACCATGCTGGCCACCACGGTGCTGACCTTCTTCGTGATCCGCTACCGCTGGAACCTGCCGCTGTGGCTGTGCCTCGGCGCCACCGGCTTCTTCTTCGCCATCGACATCCTGCTGTTCTCGGCCAGCACGCTCAAGCTGTTCCACGGCGGCTGGTTCCCGCTGCTGCTCGGCGCCGTGCTGTTCACCATCATGCTGACCTGGAAGCGCGGCCGCGAGCTGGTGTTCGAGAACCTGCAGAAGCACGCCATTCCGCTGGAGGAGTTCCTGTCCTCGCTGTTCGTGGCGCCGCCGACGCGGGTCTACGGCACCGCCATCTTCCTGCGCGGCGAGAGCGACGGCGTGCCGCACGCGCTGCTGCACAACCTGTCGCACAACAAGGTGCTGCACGAGCGCGTGGTGTTCTTCACCGTGCACGTGATCGAGGAACCGTACGTGGCGCCGGACGATCAGGTCAAGGTGACCGACCTGGGCCACCAATGCTACCAGCTCAACGTCTACTACGGCTTCAAGGACGAGCCGGACATTCCGAAGGCGCTGGCCTTGTGCGAGTGCCTCGGCCTGCCGTTCGAGATGATGGAGACCTCGTTCTTCATCGCCCGCCAGACGGTGATCTCGGCGCCCGGCTCAGGCATGGCGACCTGGCGCGAGCACTTGTTCGTGACGATGTCGCGCAACGCGCGCGGCGCCGCCGACTACTATCAGATTCCGCCGAACCGGGTGATCGAACTCGGTACCCAAGTGGAAATTTGACGACAAAAGATGTAACCGAATGTAGTGCCCGGAGCGGAAGCGGTGCGGTCTGCTAAACTTCTGCTCCGATAAGGCAGCCGCGCGCGGCGCCGAGACCAGCGAATACGAACATTCCATCAAAGGTAATCATGAAATCGATGTTACACATTTTTGCCGCGGCGATAGTCGGTGCGGCGGCCCTGACGGCCTGCGGCGGCGGCGACAAGACTCCGACCACGGCGCCGATCCCGGCGCAGCCGGAATACAAGCTGACCGAGACCAAGGTCGGCACCACGGGCGTTGCGGCGGCGGCTGGCGATACGGCGGTGTTCAACTACACCGGCTACCTGTATGACGCCACCAAGGACGGCGGCAAGGGTGTGAAGGTGGAAAGCAGCGTCGACGCCGGCAGCCCGCGGTCGAGCACGGTCGGCGTCGGCGTGCTGCCGGCCGGCTGGGACATGGCGCTGGTCGGCATGAAGGCCGGCGGCACCCGCAGCGCGATTCTGCCGGCCAACCTGACGCCTTACCTGGCTGCGGGGCGCATCGCGGTGACGGTGAACGGCATCGCCTACCCGGCGATTCCGGCCAGCTCGCCGCTGGTCTATGATTTCGAGATGGTGTCGGTGACCAAGGCCGTGATCATCCCGTCCGAGCCTGCGCCGAAGACCTTGACGATTAGCGAAGTGACTGTTGGCGACGGCGCGGAAGCTGCCGCCGGCAAGACCGCATCGGTGAAATACAGCGGCTGGCTGTATGACGGTACCCGTGCGGACCGCAAGGGTGTGCAGTTCGACACCAATCTGAACAAGACCACGACGCTGGACGTGGTGGTCGATGCCAATCCGCTGAGCGTTATCGTCGGCTTCAACGCCACCGTCAAAGGCATGAAGGTTCACGGCAAACGCACCGTGATCATCCCGCCGGACCAGGCTTACGGCGTGGCCGGCAACGGTAACATCCCTCCGAATGCGACGCTAGTCTTCGATATCGAACTGATCTCGGTGAAGTAATACCGCGGCACCGTCAAAAAGGGCAGCCGAAGGGCTGCCTTTTTTTTATGCGCGCAGCGCGCGCGCCGGCGCGATGCGCATCGCCGCCAGCGTGTGGCGCGCGGTGGCCATCGCCACCACCAGCAAGGTCGCGGCCAGCGCCACGGCCGGCGCCCAGCCGCCCAGCGGCGTCTGTTCGGCGAACGGCGCCAGATAGCGCTGGATCGCCAGCCATGCCGGCGGCAAGCCGAGCAGCGCCGCCGCCGCCGTCAGCAGCAGGAACTCGCGGCCCACCAGCGCGCCGATGGCGCCGCGCCCTGCGCCGTGCAGCTTGCGCAGCACGATTTCGCGCGCACGCCGCTGCACGCTGTGCGCCGCCAGCACATACACGCCGAAGGCCGCCAGCATGAACACCACCGCCGTCGCGCATGCCAGCAGCCTGGCCATCCGCACATCTTCCGCATATGCCTGCCGGTAGTAGGTGATGGGCGCATGCAGCGCCATCTCCTGTTCCGGATAGTAGCGGCGCCAGGCCATGAAGATGTCGCGCTCCAGCCAGGGCGTCGCCTCGGGCGTCATGCGCACGGTCAGCATGCGCTGGCCGTGCGCCAGCTCGTAGATGATCGGCCGCGCCGGATCGCGCAGCGTTTCCCAGCGCAGCGCCGGCGCCACGCCGACCACGCGCAGCGCGGTGCCGCCGATGCGCTGGCCCAGCGCCTGCTGCGCCGAACTCCAGCCCAGCGCGCGCACCGCCTCCATGTTGAGCATCACGTTCTGGTCGCCGTCTTCCACCGGCCGGTCCAGCGCCGGATCGAACACGCGGCCGGCCACGGCGCGCACGCCGTAGACCTTGAAAAACTCCGGCCCCACCAGGTACAGCGGCATCCACACCTCGCTGCCGTCGAGGCGCTTGACGCTTCTGCTGCCGCGCGTGCCGGTGTTGTTGTCGCGGCCCGGCACCTCCCGGCTCTCGGCCACGCCTTCGACGTTCGGCAGGCGCGCCACCGCTTCGCGGAAGGCGACGGCGGCCGGCTGATCGCCATCTTCCGGCAGTTCCACTACCAGCAGCGGCGCGGTGTTGAAGCCTCGCGGCGCCTTGGCGGCGAACTGCGTCTGCCACAGGATGGCCAGCGCCATGCTGCCCATCGCCATGGCGGCGGCGAACTGGGTGGTGGTCAGCACGCGCCGCATCCAGGCGCCGCCCGGCGTCTCGCCGCTGCGCTGCGCCAGCGTCTCGCGCATGTCGACGCCGCGCGCCAGCCAGCCCGGATACAGCCCGGCCGCCGCGCCGACCAACACGCCGAACAGCAGCGCGGCGGCGATGGCGGGGGGCGTGAACATGCCGTCCAGCCGGCGCTCCAGCAGCTCGGAGGAAAGCGGCAACAGCAGCCACGCCATCAGCACGCCAAGCGCGGCGGCGGCCAGCGACAGCAGCACCGCCTCTGCCATGAACTGCAGCAGCAGCTGGCGCGTGGTGGCGCCGAGCACGCGCCGCACGGCGATTTCGCGCTGGCGGCGCAAGGTGCGCACCGTCGCCAGGTTGACGTAGTTGACCACCGCCAGCAACAGTATCAGCACGCCGGCCGCGCCGATCGCCAGCACCATGCGCATGTCGCCGCGCGGGCCGGCGCCCATGGTGTTGGCGACGCTGCGGTCGAAGTAGGCGCCGGCCAGCGGACCGAGGCCGATATCGACCATCTTGCGCCCGGCCAGCGCGGCCTTCATCTCCGGCGTCGCCATGGCTTGCCACGGCGCGCGGTCGACCGCATCCTGCAACACGGTCTGCAAGGCCTGCGGCGTGACGCCGGCGCCGGTCTTGACGTAGATGCGGCCGGCAATGCCCATCCAGTTGTCCAGCCCCTGGCGGCGCTCCTGCTCCGGCCACAGCGCGCTGCCGGTGCCGGCCAGCGCGGCGAACTGCAGGGTACTGTTCGACGGACGGTCCGCCAGCACTGCCCGCACTTGCACCGATACCCGGTTGATCTCCACCGTGCGCCCCAGCGCGGGCGTGTCGCCGAACAGGCGTCGCGCGGTTTGCCGCGTCAGCGCCAGGCCATCGGGTCGGGTCAGGGCCTGGTGCAGATCGCCTTCAACCGCGTGCAGGCCGGCGATGGACTGGAACGCGGGATCGACTGCCGTCACTTCCAGATCCTGCTGGCGGCCATGCAGCTGCAGCGTGGTCTTGCGCGGCCACCAGGCGCTGACCTCCAGCGGCAAGCCGCTTTGCAGCGCCACGCCGCGCAGCGCGAACGGCGTGTATTCCAGCCACTGCGGCTGCGGGATGAAGTTGATCCGATGCTTGACCACGAACACCCGCTCGCGGTCCGGCACATCGCCGTCGTAGCTGAAGGAATAGCGAACAAAACCCAGCAGCAGGAAGCAGATCGCGAAGCCGGTCGCCAGTCCGAGGATTTCCACCGCCGAATGAAACGGTTGCCGTTGCAGCAGGCGCCAGCCGATGCGGAAGTCGCGAGGAACCATGTGTTTCTCCGGTTAGTCGCGCAGCGCCAGGGATGGCGGCATGCGCAATGCGGTCACGGTATGGCGCGCCGTGGCCAGCAGCGCCACCAGCAGGGCCAGCGCCAGCGCGGCGGCCAGGGTCCAGCCGCCGATGGGGGCGCGCTCGGTGTAGCTGGCCAGGTAGCGCTGGATCGCCACCGCCGCGAACGGCAGACCTATCAAGGCACCGGCGCCGACCAGCGCCGAGAACTCGCGGCCCATCATCAGCGCGATGTCGGCGCCGCCCGCGCCGTGCAGCTTGCGCATCACGATCTGGCGCCGGTTGCGCTGCACGCTGTAGGCCGACAGCACATAGATGCCGAACGCCGCCAGCGCGATGGCGGTGGCGCTGGTCACCGTGAGGGTGCGGGTCAGGCGCGCGTCGGCCGCGTAGCGTTGCGCCAGCACCGCCTGTTGCGTGGTCATCTCCATGATCGCGTTGGGGAACTGGGCGCGCCACAGCGTGGCGATGGCGTCGCGCGCCGCCTCCAGGCTGTCGCCGGTGCGGATCGCCAGCACCGGTCCCGGGCGCACCCGGTAGATGATGGCCTTGGACGGATTGCGCAGCCCCTGGAAGCGGATGTCCGGCGCGATGCCGATGATCTGCGGCCCGCCCGGCAGCACCTGGCCCACCGCCGCCTGCGGCGTGGCGTAGCCCAGCGCCAGGGCGCCGGCGGGGTTGACCACCACGCCGCCAAGATCCTTCTCATCGTTGGGTGCGTGGCGGGCGTCGAACAGCCGTCTGTGTTCGGCATGCACGCGATTGACCTCGAACCAGTTGGGGCTGACGAATTTGGCCTCCATCGGAACGATGTCGCCCTCTTTGGTGGTGACGGTGTTGATCAGCTTCATGCGGTCGCGGCCCACGGCTTCGGAAATGGTGGACACATCCTCCACGCGCGGCAGGCGCTTCAGGCGTTCGATGAAGGCGATCGCAGCCGGCTTGCCCGCTTCGTCCATCGGCATATCGAGGATCAGCAGCCCGGCCGGATCGAAGCCCGGCGTGGCGTGGCTGGCGAACGCGGTCTGCCAGCTGACCGCCAGCGCGGTCGCACTGAGCGCCATCGCGCTGGAGAACTGCAGCACGGTCAGCATGCGCCGCACCCACAGGCCGGCGGCGGTTTCGCTGTTGCCGCGTCCCGCCAGCGCGGGGCCGGGCAGCGCATGCTGCGCCAGCCATGCCGGATAGGCGCCGGCCAAGACACCGATCAATACGCTGAAGGCCAGCGCGATCGCGCAGCGCAGCGGCGTGAACATGCCGGCCAGCGGGCGGTTCACCAGGTCGGAGAACAGCGGCAGCAGCAGCCACGCCAGCATCAGGCCGGCGACCGCCGACAGCAGGGCGGTCAACACCGCCTCGCTGAGGAACTGCAGCACCAGCCGCGCCGCGCTCGCGCCCAGCAGCTTGCGGATGCCGATCTCGCGCTGGCGCCGCAAGGTGCGCACCGTCGCCAGGTTGACGTAGTTGATCGCCGCCAGCAGCAGCACCAGCAGGCCGCCGGCAGCCAGGCCGTAGACGCTGCCGCGCTGCCCGTACTGCGCGGCGGAGCGGCCGCTGGCCAGGTCTTCGTCGAAATAAGCGTCGCGCAGCGGCAGCAGCTCGATGTCGGCCACGTTGCGGCCCTCCAGGCCCTTGCCCAGACGGCTGCCGCGTATGCGCTGCGACGTCGGCGACTTTTCGCTGGCGTCCAGCAGGAGCGCGGTCAAGGCGGACGTCGAGGCGCCCGGCTTGAGCTTGATGTAGACGGTGCCGCGTCGCCATTCGCTGATCGCGGTGGCGCGTTCTTCCCATGCGCTGCTGCCGGTGCCGACCAGCGCTTCGTAAAGCTGGGTGCTGTTGGCGGGCGGGTCGCGCAGCAGCGCCCGCACTTGCAGCGCGGTGTCGCCGACCATGACCGTCCGCCCCAAGGCGGCGCCGGCGCCGAACAGCTTTTGCGCGCCGGCCCTGGTCAGTGCGATGCCGTCCGGTTGCGTCAACGCCGCATGCAGGTCGCCTTCCAGCGTGACGACGCCGAACATGGCGCCGAACGAGGAATCGACCACCTGCAGATCCATCGCGCGAAGCTCGGCGCCTGCGCGCAGCGGCGTATCGATAGCCCGCGCGATGCTGGCCTGCGCCGCCATGCCGCTGGCCAGCGCCACATCGCGCAGCGGCAGGTAGGCCGAGGCTTGCCATTCGGGACGGGGGAAGAAATTGATGCGCTGCTTGACCACGACCACGCGGTCGTTGTCCGGGATGGCGCTGTTGTAGTTGAGGCAGAATTCGACGAAGCCGAACAGCAGGAAGCAGGCGGCAAAGCCGATCGCCAGCCCGCCGGTGACGACCAGCGAGTAGGCCGGCTGCTGCCACAGCAGGCGCCAGCCGATGCGGAAATCGCGCAGGTTCATCGCGCTTACGCCGCCTGCAGCGCGTCGACCATGATGCGGCCGTCCAGCAGGTTCAGGGTGCGCGAGGCTTGCGCCGCGTGCTCCGGCGAGTGCGTGACCATGACCACGGTGGTGCCTTCGGCGTTGATCTCGCGCAGCAGGCGCATGACTTCGTCGCCGTGGGCGCTGTCCAGGTTACCGGTCGGCTCGTCGGCCAGCAGCACGGCGGGACCGGCCACCAGCGCGCGCGCGATCGCCACGCGCTGCTGCTGGCCGCCCGACAGTTGCGACGGCCGGTGCGCGGCGCGGTGGCCGACGCCCAGCTTGTCGAGCATCGCCGTGACGCGCTCGCGCCGTTCGCGCGCCGGCGTGCCGTTGTATTCGAGCGCCAGTTCCACGTTCTCGAACACGGTCAGTTCTTCGATCAGGTTGAAGCTCTGGAAGATGAAGCCGATGCGGCCGCGCCGCAGCTTGTTCAGCTGCGACTCGCCCCATCCCGCCACGTTCTGGCCCTCGAACCAGTACTCGCCGTGATTGGGCACGTCGAGCAGGCCGAGGATGCCGAGCATGGTCGATTTGCCGCAGCCGGACGGCCCGGTGATGGCGACGTATTCGCCCGCCTCGATCTCCAGGTCGATGCGGTCCAAGGCGGTGGTCTGGATTTCCCCGGCTTGATGGATTTTGCTGATGCCGACGAGCTTGAGCATGTGCGTCCCTTTTGAGTTGTAGCGTGAATTTACTGCGTAATCTGCAGCCTGGGTGAATTTCCGTATGCGGCGTAGCTCGACAGGATCACTTTGTCGCCGGCCGCCAGGCCGTCCAGCACTTCGATCTGGCTGTTGCTGCGCCGGCCGATGCGCACCGCGCGCCGCTGCGCGTTACGGCCGGCGGCGTCGAGCGCGTAGACCCAGGCGCCGCCGCTGTCGTTGATGAAGGCGCCGTTGGGCAGCAGCAGCGCGCGCGCCGGTTCGCCGAGCGTGATGCGCGCGTCGAGGCTCTGGCCCGGATTGAGCACCGGCGGCTGGCCGTCCTTGAAAAGCAACTCGACGGCGAAGCGGCCTTCCTTGATCTGCGGGTAAATGGCGCCGATGGCGACCGCGTAGCTGCGCTCATCCTGCTTGACGCTGCCGCTGCGGCCGACCGCCATGCGGTTCAAATAGTATTCATCGACGCTGGCGGCGAGCTTGAAGCGCAGCGGATCGTCGATGCGGCCGATGTTCTTGCCGGTGGCGATGGACTCGCCGACCTGCAGGCGGAAGTTGGTCAGCCGGCCCTCGACCGGCGCGCGCACGGCCAGCGCATCGACGGTGGCGGAGACCAGCTTCAGGCCGGAGCTCAGGCCGCGTATCGCCGTCTCCAGCTGCTGTTCGGCGTCGCGCCGCACGCCGGTTTCGGCGCCGGTGGCGCGCTGCTCCTGCGCCAGCGCGCGCTGCTGCTGCGCCAGCCGGTCGGCCGATTCCTCCAGGGCGACGGCGGAGATAAAACCCTGCGCCGCCAGCCTGGCGTTGCGGGCGTGCTGCTTGCCCGCCTGGTCGAGCGCGAACTGCAGGTCGTCCAGCCTGCGCCGGTGGTCGCTGGCGCTGGCCTCCTGCGATACGCGCAGGTTGGAGAGGTTGAAGATGCTGACCGCATGTTCCGACTGGCGCGCCAGCAGTTCGAGGTTGCGCTGCGGGTTGGAGATGCGGAACAGCAGCTGGCCTTTTTTCACCAGCGCGCCGTCGGTGGCGAAGACTTCTTCCACGCGGCCCGATTCCACCGAGTCGAGGATGACGGAGTTGAGCGGTTCGGCGCTGGCGCGCACCACGATCTCGTCGACGAACACGCCTTGCGCCACCTGGCCGATGCGCAGGCCGGTAGCGTCGATCTGCAGGCCGCGCGGCATCCACGCCCACAGCGCATAGGCGGCAAGCGCGGTCGCCGTCAGCGCGGCGAGCGCGGTGGCGACGGCTTTGCCGCGCCGTCGCGGCACCACGATATCCATGGCCGCGCCGCTGGCGGGAATTTTTTTTTCGGTCTGCATGCCGGACTTATTGCAAACGCCGTGCCATGCCTTGAAACGCGGCTCTACCGGGCTTGCGGCCGGCGAGTGTTCATTTCCGAACACCAGTCGCTGTTCGCGAACGGACAGTCGCCGCGCGTGCGCGCAAAAGGCCGCTCGACAGCGTTGCACCGGCTGCTAGAATGCCTGCATGTCCGCCTACGTACTGATACTTGATGATGACGCCGATGTGGCCACCGCTGCGCAGTTGCTGCTGCGGCGCCGCTACGGCCAGGTCGCCACGCTGTGCGATCCGGCGGGCCTGCCGGCGTTGCTGGCGCAGCGCGTGCCGGACGTGGTGCTGCTGGACCTGAACTTCACGCCGGGCTGCATCGACGGCGCCGAGGGTCTGGCGCTGCTCGACATGCTGCGCGCGCAAACGCGTCCGCCGGCGGTGATCGCGATGACGGCGTATGCGGACGTCCCGCTGGCGGTGGAGGCGCTCAAGCGCGGCGCCGGCGACTTCATCACCAAGCCGTGGGATAACGCGCGGCTGGTGGCGGCGGTCGACCAGGCGCTGGCGCGGCGGGCGGCGTTGAGCGGTTCTTCTTCCGCGTCGCCGGAGCTGATGGGCGAGTCGGCGGCGATGCGCGAGCTGAAGGCGCTGATCGCCGGCGTGGCGCCGACCGAGGCCAACGTCATGGTGCTGGGCGAGAACGGCGTCGGCAAGGAGTTGGTGGCGCGCGCGATCCATGCGCAGTCGCGCCGCGCGGCGGGCACGCTGCTGGCGGTGGATATGGGCGCGCTGCCGGAGTCCACCTTCGAGAGCGAGTTGTTCGGCCATCGCAAAGGTTCGTTCACCGATGCGCGCGCGGACAGGGCGGGGCGCTTCCAGGCGGCGCGCGGCGGTTCGCTGTTTTTGGATGAAATCGGAAATATGCCTTTGGCCGCGCAGGCCAAGCTGTTGACGGCGCTGGAGCGGCGCGAGGTGACGCCGCTCGGCGCGGACAAGCCGGAGGCCATCGACGTGCGCATCATCAGCGCGACCAATCTGGATGAGGCGCGCTTGTTCGATCCGTCGGTGTTCCGGCCGGATTTGTTGTTCCGCTTGAATACGATCGTGATCCGCGTGCCGCCTTTGCGCGAGCGCGGCGCGGATATACCGCTGCTGGTGGCGCATTACCTCAAGCTGTATGAGATGCAGTACCAGCGGCCGGCGCGCAATGTCGAAGCGGCGGCGATGAATGCATTGGTGCGGCACGGCTGGCCCGGCAATGTGCGCGCGCTGCGTCATGCCTGCGAACGCGCGGTGATCCTCGGCCAGGGCGGCGAGTATGCGCTGGCCGATTTCGCGCTCGGCGCGGCGCCGGCGGCCGCCGTGACCGCCGGCGCCGCTGGAGCGCCGCCGGACATCGCGATGAACGACATGACGCTCGATGCGCTGGAGCGCGAGGCCATCGCGGCCACGCTGGCGCAATTCAACGGCAACATCAGCCACGCGGCGAAAACGCTGGGCATCAGCCGCGCGGCCTTGTACCGCAAGCTGGGCAAGCATGGCATCTGAACGCGCGCTCAAGCTGGGCGTGGCGGTCGGCGCCGCCGGCCTGATGGCGCTGGCCGTCGCGGCGGATGCGCTATCGCCTGCGCCGGAGCCGCGCCGCATCGTGCTGTGCGGCCTGCTGGCCCTCGCGCCGGCAACGCTGATCTGGCAAAGCCTGCGCCGCCTCGCCCCGCGCGTTCCTCGCGACGAGCGCGCAGCACGCGGCGATGGCCTCGCCCCGCAGCGCGAACTGGCCGACGCCATGCTGGCGCTGGAAGCCCGCCTTGAGCATGCGCCGATCGCGCTGTTCCGAATCCAGAACGCGGCGGGGGCCGGCGATGTCGCGCCGTTGAACGCCAGCGCGCGCCGGCTGCTGGCGCCCGGCCGCGCCAGCGCTCCGCGCGACCTGCACCAGCAACTGGCCGCGCAGGCGGCCGGCCAGCGCCGCCTGATCGGCTTCGACACCGAACGCGGCGTCGAACGTGCGCTGGTCGCCGTCTCCGCCCTGACGCTGCAAGGCGCGCCGCAACGCCTGGCCGCGCTGATGCCGGTGGAAAGCGAACTCGAAGCCGAAGCCCTGAACGCCTGGCGCGAACTGGTGCAAGTGCTGACCCACGAAATCATGAACTCCCTGACCCCGGTCGCTTCGCTGTCGCGCACCGCCTGCGGCCTGCTGGACGAAGCCGCCGCCGGCCTGCCCGCCGACATCCACGCCGACCTTGGCACCGCGCTCGATGCGATCAGCCGCCGCGCCGCCAGCCTGGTGGACTTCGTCGGCAGCTACCGCAGCCTGTCGACGGTCTCGCCGGCGCAGCCGCAGCGCGTGCTGCTGGCGGAATTGTTCGAACGCCTGGCCGCGCTGCTGGCGCCGCAGTGGCAGGCGCTGGGCGGTCATCTCGCCTTCTCGGTGGAGCCGGCGTCGCTGGAAGTGATGATCGATCCCGGCCAGCTTGAGCAGGCGCTGATCAACCTGCTGAAAAACGCCGCCGAAGCCGCGCCGTCGCCGCAAGCGAAAATCACCGCGCGCCTGAGCCGGGGCGGCAGGCTGCGCATCGAAGTGGTCGACAACGGCCCCGGCGTGCCGGACGCATTGGCCGCGCACATCTTCACGCCGTTCTTCTCGACCAAAAAACAGGGCAGGGGCATCGGCCTGGCGATGGTGCGGCACCTGGCGCACGCCAACGGCGGCACGGTGCGCTACGCGCGCTCGGTCAGCGCCGGCGCGCGCTTTATGCTGACTTTTTAACGCACCATATCGACGTGCATGATGCCGTCTTCGTCATACGGCTCGGTCACGGTCTGGAAGCCGAAGCTGGCATAGAATTTTTCCAGGTGCGCCTGCGCGCCGATGCGGAAGCGATGGCCCGGATGCAGCTGCTCCGCCAGCGGAATCGCCCTGGCCACCAGCTCGCGGCCGATGCCGCCGCCACGGCCGGCCTGCGTGGTCAGCACGCGGCCCAGCGACATCTCGTCGAACTTCACGCCCGGCGGCACGCAGCGCAGGTAGGCGACCAGCGTGCGCCGGCCATCGACCTCGCGCCATCCCATCAGGTGATGGCACTGCGGATCGGCGCCGTCGATATCGGGATACAAACAGGTCTGCTCCAGGATGAAGACCTGCTGGCGCTGCAGCAGCACCTCGTACCAGTCGTTGCGGGGGATGTCGTCGAAAGCCAGCCAGTGCCACTCAATCATCGCGTATCTCGGTCGGGATCAAAACAACGATTGTATGTGAAAAAGGCCGGCGCCTCGAACGAGGTGCCGGCCTTGTTTGACTGAGTGCGCTGAATTACACGATGGTCAGGGTGACGTCGATGTTGCCACGGGTGGCGTTCGAGTAAGGGCAGACGATGTGCGCTGCGGCGACCAGCTTTTCAGCGGTTTCGCGGTCCATGCCTGGCAGCGAGATTTTCAGTTCCGCTTCGATGCCGAAACCGGTCGGGATCTGGCCGATGCCCACGGTGCCTTCGATCGACACGTCGGCCGGTACGGCGATCTTGTCGCGGCCGCCGACGAACTTGATCGCGCCCAGGAAGCAAGCCGAGTAGCCGGCAGCGAACAGCTGCTCAGGGTTGGTGCCGACGGCGCCGGCGCCGCCCAGTTCTTTCGGGGTGGTCAGTTTGACGTCCAGCACGCCGTCGGAGGAGACAGCCTTGCCTTCACGGCCACCGTTTGCGGTTGCGGTTGCGCGGTACAGAACTTTTTCGATCGACATGATGAATTTCCTTTTCAGTGAATGGGACTACTAAGTTTAGGTAACTATCTAATCGCTTACTATCTACCGAACGGGTAACTAGTTTGCTAATCTACTACTGTTTGGCGCCGTTTGCAGCACCCATGTACGAACTATACATCGCGCACTATTCAATAGCAAGCTATTTTTAAAAGTTATTTCATGGGGTGTTTTTGGCGTATCTGGTCGGTGGGTCAAACCGTCCACACTGACAAAGGAGAAATCTTGTCATTTATACTGGAAACCTGCACACTGTCCGCTCCGACGCGCCAAAGGGAGATGCGGCAGGTGGATAAGAAACTAGAACAGGAGCTTGACCGGCTCCGGGCCATGAAATTGGTCAGCTTGCGCAAGCAGGCGTACGTGGCGCCCACCGTGCGGCGCGTGATCCGGGTAGGTATTCCGTTCCGGACCGACGGCAGCGGCAAGGCGCATACCGAAAACGATTGCGCCGCGATCAAAGGGCTCAACAATCTCAAGAAAAAAGACGGCACGCCGATGTTTTCCGCAGACGTGGTGCCCGTGACGCTGCCGCTGGGGGCCTCCGGTCCGTTGACACCGCACCGTTATGCGCGGTGGTCGGATCTCGACGACATCGATTTGCTCTATATCGCCGGCGGCCCGACCGCGAACGACACTCAGGAGGCCAGTTCGGACGACCCGGCCCTGGCCCGTGAAGAGCGGGAATTCGCCACCAAGAAGCTGCCGGTCAAAGCCAAGGGGGAGAAGGAGCCGGTGTTCCTGGAACGCATGGCTAAGTACCTGCGGGAAAACGGCGAACATGTCTCGCGCGCCGCTTATGAGTTGCGTTTGCTGGGCTTCGCGCGTAACCGCGGCATCCCGGTGCTGGCGGTCTGCGCCGGTTCGTGGCGCCTGCTGGAGAGTTACAACGGCAAGGTGCGCACGCTGGAAGTGGCCACGCGCAACAAGCACAAGGCCGCCAACGTCAAGCAGACATGGCAATTGGAAAATGCGCTCAGGCTCGTCGGCGGCAAGAGCTTGATCAAGCTGATGACGGCCAAGGGGTTCGAGCCGGACCGGCTGACTTCCGTGACGCGGACCGTGCCGGAAATTCGCCTGACCGCGCCCGACGCCAGCAGTTCCATGCTGAATCCGCCGGGGAATGGAGTGCACGCGATCAACTCTACCCACTGGGCCGTGGCCTCCACGCACGTCACGCCGGTGTCGATTACCGTGACCAATCCCGAAGGCGCGACGCGCACGCTGGTGTCCTCCGGCCTGAAGCTGACGCCCGGCGCCGAACTGCGGGGCCGCACGGAACTGGGACCGGGGCACGGCAACCCGTCGGATTGGTTGGAAATATCGGCGATGGATGGCGACACCGACACGGTCGAAGCGTTCGAGTCGCTGTACGGGGCGCCGACGATGGGAATCCAGTGGCATCCGGAAACCTATATGCCGGGCATGCTCGGCGAGGGTTCAGGGTCGGAAGAGGCGCGTGGGCTCAGTGCCAGCGTATTTGAATTCATGATTTTTGCCGCGCAGAGTTGCCAGCAACGTAACGATGTTGTGCTGCAGTTGGGCGGCGAAGCCCGGGCGTTCAACCTGATGCGCGAGAGTTTGCAAGCCATGATCGGCAAGCGGCCGCTGGACGCCGTCGCCGCCTACCGGCGGGCGGTCGAGCTGTTGCCGGTCGAGCAATGGACCGCGCGCCTGGTGATCTTGAGCGATGCCGTGAAACTGCTGGAAGGCTACGCGCAGGCATCGGTATTAAACCCCGTGGCGGCCTTCAGACAACTGGCCGGAGCGCGGCAAAAGGCGCTGGAATGCGGCGTGGCGATTTGACGCACAGCCGCTGCGCGACATTTTCGGCGCCCGACACACACCGTCTGTGAGCGTGTCAGCGGGCTGCCGCGGCGCACTTGGCGCACTTGACCAAGCCCGTATGGCCGATGGTCCAGCCATGGCTGCGCGCCGCTATCGCCGCCCGCTTGGCCCACGCGTCCATCGGATCGTTCGCGACTTCTTCGAATTCGAAGAACGCGCGGCAGTCATGCGATTCACATACCAGCATGAACTCACAGAACAGCATTTCTTCGAGCAGGTCTTCCATTGTAAGTATTCTTCGTAATTGATAATGATTCGCATTATATATAGAATGGCCGGCATTACTCTGGGTGTTAAGGTAGATCTGTGAAAAAGCTCTGGTTCCAACTGCACTGGTTCATCGGCATCACGGCCGGCACGGTGCTGATCGTGATCGGCCTGACCGGCGCCACCTTGGCCTTCCGCGAGCAACTGCTCGACCTGCTCAATCCCGGCGTGCTGACCGTGCAGCCGCAGGCCGGGCCGGTGCTGACGCCGCCGCAGATCGCGCAGGCGGCCAGGCTGCTGCAGCCGGAGGCGCGCATCGCCAGCATCATCGTCTACGCGGAGCGCAACACCACGGCGCGCGTCGGCCTGGCGCCGGCGCCGGGCGAGAAGCGCGGCGAGACGCTTTATCTGCATCCCTACACCGGCGCGCTGCAGCCGCAGATGCGCTACGCCGGATTCTTCGAGTGGGTCGAGTCGCTGCACCGCTTCCTGCTGCTGCCGCGCGAGCAGGGCAAGGTTGTCAGCGGCGTGCTGGCGTTCTGCCTGATGGGCCTCGCGCTCAGCGGCCTGTATCTGCGCTGGCCGCGCCGCGCGCTCGACTGGCGCACCTGGCTGACCTTCGACATGCGCATGAAAGGCCGTTCCTTCCTGTGGGGCCTGCACTCGGTGGCGGGCACCTGGGTGATGGCGATCTTCCTGGTGTTCACCAGCTCCGGCGTGTACTGGGCGTTCGATCCGATCCGCGACGTGGTCGATGGCTGGCTGGGCACGCCGCGTCCTCCGCGCGCCGCTGTGGCGCCTAAGCCGAAGACCGCCAAGCCGCCGAAAGCGGAAGCGGCCGACCTGACCCTGACCTGGGCCACCTTCGAGCAGGCCGCGCCGAACTGGAACATGGCCTTCCTGCGTCCGCCGGAAAAAGCGACGCAGCCGATCCAGATCCTGTGGGTGGCGAAGGACGCGCCGCACGTACGCGCGCGCGGCCGCATGTCGATCAACCAGCAAACCGGCGCGCTGCTGAAGAACGAGCCCTACGCCGGGCTGCCGCTGGGCGCGCGCCTGCAATCGACCATCTACCCGCTGCACCTGGGCACCTACTTCGGCTTGACCGGGCAGTTCATCGTCTTCATCGCCGCGCTGGCGTTGCCGGGCTTCGCCGTCACCGGCTGGATGCTGTACCTGAAGCGCCGCAAGGCCAGGCGCCAGGCGCTGGCCGAGCGCAAGCAGCTTGGCGGCGACGCCGATGCACAAGACCCGGTGCTGATGGCCTACGCCAGCCAGACCGGCCAGGCCGAACGCCTGGCGCTGCAAAGCGCCGCCGCCTTGCAAAAGGCCGGCGTCGCGGTGCACGTGCACTCGCTGGAAAAGCTCACGCCGCCGCAGCTGGGCAAGTATCGCCGCGCGCTGTTCGTCGCCAGCAGCTTCGGCGAAGGCGAACCGCCCGATCCGGCGCGCCGCTTCAGCCGCCTGCTGCACGACCGGAGCGAGGCGCTGGCGCACATGCAGTATGCGGTGCTGGCGCTGGGCGACCGGCACTATGTGGAGTTCTGCGGCTTCGGCCAGGCGCTGGACCGGCGCCTGCGCGTGCTGGGCGCGCAGCCGCTGCATCCGATCATCGAAGTCGACAACGGCGATCCGGTGGCGCTGGGCCGCTGGTCGCACGCGCTGCGTGAGCTGAGCGGCGCCGAGGCGGCGGACATGTCGCTGTCGGCCGCCGCGCCGGACGCCGACTACGCCAGCTGGCGCATGACGGACCGCGTGCTGCTCAACGCCGGCAGCGCCGGCGATCCGCTGTACGAGATCACGTTGAGCGGCGAGACGGCGGCCGGTTGGAAGCCGGGCGCGCTGGTCGATATCTGGCCGGGCCACTACGGCGCGCAGGAAACGCCGCGCCGCTACTCGCTGGCCTCCCTGCCGCAGGATGGCAGCATGCAGCTGATCGTGCGCCAGGAACGGCACAGCACCAGCACCGGCGACGGCATGGGCCTGGCCTCCGGCTGGCTGACGGCGCGGGCGGCCGTCGGCGACGAGGTGCGCGTGCGGCTGATCGCCAATCCGTCGTTCGATGCGTATCCGCAGCCGGCGCCGGCCATCTACATCGGCAACGGCTCCGGCATGGCCGGCCTGCGTTCGCACCTGCGGGCGCGCGTGGCCGGCGGCGAACGGCGCAACTGGCTGATCTTCGGCGAGCGCCAGCGCGCCTTCGACAGCATCTGCGCAGGCGAGATCGGGCAATGGCGGGAGGACGGCTTCCTGCCCGAGCTGGACCTGGTGTTCTCGCGCGATCCGGACCAGGCCGGCGGCGCATACGTGCAGGACCGCATGCGCGCGCGGGCCGATGTGCTGCGTGAATGGATCGCCGACGGCGCGGTGCTGTACGTCTGCGGCAGCCTGCAGGGCATGGCCGGCGGGGTGGACGCCGCGTTGGAAGACCTGCTTGGCCGCGCCGCATTGGACCTGATGATCGAGACCGGACGCTATCGCCGCGATGTGTATTGAGACCCCAGACCGTAGGGGTCAGACCCCTTGGGGTCTGACCCCGGGCCGCCGTCGCCTTGCGGGGTTCAGCGGCGCGGACTGATTCCCGATATCGCGAGCCGCCGGCCGCCGCCGGCTCCACCCCTATAGCGCGGTCTCGTAGCCTTCGAGGACGTTGACCACATTGGTGCCCAGCTCCTTGACCGCGTAGCCGCCTTCGAAGATGAAGGCGGTCGGCACGTTCAGATAGGCCAGCCGCTCGCCGACCTTGAGATAGTCGGCGCTTTGCAGCGCGAAGCGCGACAGCGGATCGCCGGCGAAGGTGTCCACCCCCAGCGACACCACCAGCGCATCCGGCGCGAAGCTGCCCAGGCGGATGCAGGCCGTCTCCAGCGCCGCGAACCAGGCCTGCGCCGTGCTGCCGGCCGGCAGCGGCAAATTCATGTTGTAGCCCAGCCCCGCGCCTTCGCCGCGCTCGTCGGCGTGCCCCAGGTAGAACGGATACTCGCTGCGCGGATCGGCGTGGATGGAAATGAACAGCACGTCGTCCCTGCCGTAGAAGATGCTCTGCGTGCCGTTGCCGTGGTGGTAGTCGATGTCGAGGATGGCGACGCGTTTGGCGCCGTCGTCCAGCATATGCTGCGCCGCCAGCGCGGCGTTGTTGAGGAAGCAGTAGCCGCCGAAGAAATCCGCGCCCGCATGGTGGCCGGGCGGGCGGCTCAACACGAAGGCGCCGCGCTGGCCCAGCCGCAGCGCGTGCGCGGCGTTGACCGCGCAATCGGCGCCGGTCTTGGCCGCCGTCCAGGTGCCGGCCGTCAGCGGCGTGCCGCTGTCCATCGAGTACAGTCCCAGTTTGGCGCAGAAGTTGTCCGGCTCGATGTCGTCGCGCAGCGTGCGCACCGGCCAGACGGCGGGGAAGGCGTCCTTCTCCGCGTTGGCCGGATCGAGCGCCAGCCACTCGCTCCAGGCGTTGCGCAGGAAGTGCAGATAGCGCGGCGTGTGAATGCGCTCCAGCGACATCAGCGGCACGCCGTGCGGCGTGACGATCTTGCCCAGGCCGCGCCGCCCCAGCTCCGCCAGCACCGAATCGACACGCTCCGGCTTTTCAAAGCAGGGCACCATCTCGCCGCGGAAAATCTCGTAGCGGCCGCGGTGCTGGGCGTGCAGTTCGTTGTAGAAGGTGAGCAAAGGGGCCTCGCGCGGTTGAGTAAGCCCTTAGTTTAGTCGCAATCCTGCTGAGAGTGGCACAGATTGCTGGCGCGGTAGGCGGCGACGTAGTCGTCGAAGTTGGACTGCGGCGCCGCCTCCATCTCCGCCTGCTCGGCCAGCGAGACGGCGGCCAGGCCGTCGAAGTAGGCCGCTTCCGCAGCGCTCGGCGGATGGCTGCGGAAATGCGCCGCGTGCTTTTCGCTTTGCGCCAGCGCGAAGGCGCCGAACGATTTGCCGTTGGCGCGCAGCGCCGCCAGCACCTTGGCCGACGGCGTCAGCTCGGCGTCGGCCAGCTTGGCCGCCTGCGCCTTGATCGCTTCCGCGTGCTGGCTGTCGCCGCGCAGCGTGTCGAGCAGCTCGGCCACCGGGCGGATGCGCTCCAGCAGTTCCGCGCCCCAGCTTTGCAGCGTGACTTCGGATTGGCCGTTGTTCAAGGTCAGGCCCGGACGGCGGCCTTCCTTGACGGTGCGGGCGAAGTTCTCGGTGTGGCGCGCGCTTTCCTGCGGCGCGATGGCCGGGCTTTCCTCCAGCGCGCAGAACAGCAGGAAGGCGTCGAGGAAGCGGCCGGCCTGCAGGCTGATGCCGACCGGCTCGAACGGGTCGACGTCCATGCAGCGCACTTCGATGTACTGCACGCCGCGCGCGCACAGCGCCTGGATCGGCCGCTCGCCGGTCTGGATCACGCGTTTCGGGCGGATGGTGGAGTAGTACTCGTTCTCGATCTGCAGCACGTTGGTGCTCAGCTGGATCCACTCGCCATCGCGCTTGGTGCCCAGCGCCGCATACGGCTCGTACGGCTGGTTGACGGCCTTGGTCAGCGCGGCGACGTAGCTGTCGAGGCAATTCTCGTGCGGGCTCAGGCCCGATTGCGCATCGTTCTGGTAACCCAGGTCGCTCATCCGCAGGCTGGTGGCGTAGGGCAGGTACAGCGTGTCCTCGGACAGCGTCTCGAGTTTGTGGGCGCGGCCGCGCAGGAAGCTGCTCGACAGCACCGGCGAGGCGCCAAACAGGTACATCAGCAGCCAGCTGTAGCGGCGGAAGTTGCGGATGGTGGCAAGGTAGGCTTCCGACTGGTAGGCCTTGGCCGACTGGCGCTTGTCGCCCGCTTCATTGTCGGCCAGCACGCGCCACAGGCGGTCGTCCAGCGAGTAGTTGTAGTGGATGCCGGCGATGCACTGCATCGCCTTGCCGTAGCGCAGCGCCAGGCCGCGCCGGTACACGTGCTTGAGCGTGCCAAGGTTCGACGTGCCGTACCAGGCGATCTCGATGTCTTCTTCGCCCGGCAGCTGGCAGGGCATGGACTGGCTCCACAGCAGCTCGTCGCCCAGCTTGGTGTAGGCGTAGCGGTGGATGGCTTCCAGCTTGTCCAGCGTGACGGCGATATCGGCTTCGGCCGGGGTGATGAATTCGAGCAGCGTCTCGGCGTAGTCGGTGGTGATCTGCGGGTGGGTCAGGGCCGATCCCATGGCGGCGGGGTGCGGGGTGGCGGCCAGGTGGCCGCTCGGATCCACCCGCAGCGTTTCGCGCTCGATGCCACGCAAGCCGCCCAGCACCGGATGGTGCTCAGGCTTGGCCAGCAGGGCCAGGCGGCGAGTCAATAGATTGGACAATTGGATCTTCCTTTCGTGTTGCATCAAACGGTGAGGTGCGAGATTAACCGAAAACGGCGAAACGCGTCGGCGGCGGCCCAAACTCCGGCCGGCGTCGCAGATTGCTTGATAGTTTAGCAAATCCGCTGGGGAAGGGGCCGAATGCCAGTCTAGCCGGCGGCGGCGCGCCGCTCAGTGCGCGCGCGCACCGCTGACGCGCTCGATGCCGGCCAGGTCGCGCCAGCTTTGCACCTCGGCGTAGCCGGCGTCCGCCAGCAGCGCGCGCACGGCGGCCGACTGGTCGTAGCCGTGCTCCATCAGCAGCCAGCCGCCCGGCTTCAGATGCCGTGCCGCGCCGGCGACGATGGTGCGCAGCGCGGACAGGCCGTCGGCGTGGTCGGTCAGCGCGCCGGCCGGCTCGAAGCGCAGGTCGCCTTCGGACAGGTGACGGTCGCCGCTGGCGATGTAGGGCGGGTTGGAGGCGATGACGTCGAACGCCGGCGCGCCGTCCAGCGCCGCGTACCAGTCGCTGTGCAGGAAGCGCACGCGTGCGCCGTTGGCGTCGGCGTTGCGCCGCGCGACCGCCAGCGCGTCCGCGCTGACATCGAGCGCGGTGACGTCGGCGTCGCGCCGCGTGTGCGCCAGCGCCACCGCGACGGCGCCGCTGCCGGTGCCCATGTCGAGCACGCGGCCTTGCGGCGGCAGGCGCTCCAGCGTCAGCTCGACCAGCAGCTCGGTGTCGGGGCGGGGAATCAGCACGGCGCCGTTGACTTCGAACGGCAGGCCGAAAAACTCGCGCTGGCCGACGATGTAGGCGATCGGTTCGCCGTCGAGCCGGCGCCGCACCAGCGTGGCGAAGCGCAGCGCCTCGTCGGCGCTCAGCACCCGCTCCGACTGGGTGATCAGGCCGACGCGCGACAGCGCCAGCGCGTGGCACAGCAGCACGCGGTTGTCCAGCGCATCGAGCAGCGACTGCGTTTGCAGCGCGCCGACGCTGACGCCGGCCGCGATGGCGCTGGTGTCGGCGATCATCGTTGCGCGCGGCGGATCAGCAGCCAGCCCAGCGACAAGGTGAACAGGCCGAACCACAGGAACGACCACTGCGGAATCGACAGGCCGAACCACGGCGCCAGCGCGTCCTCGCACAAGCCATCGGCCTTGAACAGGAAGGGCAGGTAGGTGGCGGTCGGGATCTTGTTGAGGAAGGTTTCGACCGGGTCGATGCCGCAGGACAGGCCGGGATGGGCCAGGATGTACAGGTGTTTGCCGGCGGTGTACAGGCCGCCCAGCGCGGCCAGCAGGCCGAGGCCCGCGCCGGCCTTCGGCTTGCCGTAGGCGCCGATCAGCGCGCAGACGCCGATGGCGAGGAACAGGTAGCGCTGGATCACGCACAGCGGGCATGGCAGCATGTCCAGCCCGTGCTGCAGGTACAGGGCGACGCCGATCAGGCCGAAGGCGGCGATGGCGATGGACAGCAGCAGGGAGCGGGTATGTATCATGATGATCCGGTTAATTGTGCGGGAGATGAAGCGGGCAATTCTCGCACAAAGTTGTCATTCCAGCCTTAGGGCGATCTTAATCCTCAATCGCCCAGCGCCGCCAGCAACTCGGCCTGGTGCTCGGCCGCCAGCGCGTTGGTCAGCTCCGTCAGGTCGCCGTCCATGATGAAATCGAGCTTGTACAAGGTCAGGTTGATGCGGTGGTCGGTCATGCGGCCCTGCGGGAAGTTGTAGGTGCGGATACGCTCGCTGCGGTCGCCCGAGCCGATCAGGCTTTTGCGCGTGGCCGCTTCCTTCGACTGCTGCTCGCGCAGCTGCACGTCCTTGATGCGCGCCGCCAGCACCTTCATCGCCTGCGCCTTGTTCTTGTGCTGCGAGCGGTCGTCCTGGCACTCGACTACGATCCCGGTCGGCAGGTGGGTGATGCGCACGGCGGAATCGGTCTTGTTGATGTGCTGCCCGCCGGCGCCGGAGGCGCGGTAGGTGTCGATGCGCAGCTCGGACGGATTGATGTTGACGTCTTCGACTTCGTCCGCCTCCGGCATCACCGCCACCGTGCAGGCGGAGGTGTGGATGCGGCCCTGGGTCTCGGTGGCCGGCACCCGCTGCACGCGGTGGCCGCCGGACTCGAACTTCAGCTTCGAGTACACGCTGTTGCCGATCAGGCGCACGATCACCTCGCGGTAGCCGCCCAGGTCCGACGCCGATTCCGACACCACCTCCACCTGCCAGCGATTGCGCTCGGCGAAGCGAGTGTACATGCGCAGCAGGTCGCCGGCGAACAAGGCCGATTCGTCGCCGCCGGTGCCGGCGCGGATTTCGAGGAAGATGTTGCGCTCGTCGTTGGCGTCCTTCGGCAGCAGCATTTTCTGCAGCTCGATTTCCAGTTCCGCCAGGCGCGCCTTGGCCGCTTCGATTTCGTCCTGGGCGAAGTCCTTCATCTCGGGATCGGACAGCATCTCCTGCGCCGCGTCGAGGTCGCCGACGGCGTCCTGGTAGGACTTGTACAGCGCCACCAGCGGACCGAGTTCGGCGTGCTCGCGGGTCATCTTGCGGTAGGCGTCCATATTGCTGGTCGCGCCTTCGGACATCAGCAATTCATCGAGTTCGACCAGGCGGTTCGCCAATTGGTCGAGTTTGGCCAGCATGGATGGTTTCATAGCGTATTCTGTGAGAGGTGAAACAAGCGCCGCGCGGATGGGCGGCTTGGGAAATGCAGAGGCGATGCGCTAACGGCGGCCGCGGAACAGCTGCGGCAGCAGCTCGGCCAGGTGGGCGCGCTCGTCGCCCTGGGCGCGGTGCAGTGCCTGCTGCGGGCCGTGCATGAATTTCGCGGTCAGGCCCTTGGACAGGGCTTCGAGCACGGCGTCGACGTCGTCGCCGCGCGCCAGCATCTTGCGGGCGCGGTCCAGCTCCAGCTGGCGCAGCGCTTCGCCGTTTTCGTGCAGGCTCTGGATCACCGGCACCACGGCGCGGTCGTCGATCCAGTGCATGAACGATTGCACGCGGGTCTCGATGATGGCCTCGGCCTGCGCCACGGCGGCCTGGCGGTTTTCCATCCCGGTCTGCACCACTTTGCCCAGGTCGTCGACGGTGTACAGGAAGGCGTCGTTGAGGCGCGCGACTTCCGGCTCGATATCGCGCGGCACGGCCAGGTCGACCATGAACACCGGCTTGTGGCGGCGCGCCTTGATCGCGCGCTCCACCATGCCCAGGCCGATCAGCGGCAGCGACGAGGCGGTGCAGGAGATGACGATGTCGTACTGGTGCAGCTTGTCCTGCAGGTCGGCCAGGCGGATGGCGCGGCCGCCGTAGCGGTGCGCCAGGATCTCGCCGCGTTCCAGCGTGCGGTTGGCGATGGTGATCGATTTCGGGTTCTGCGCGGCAAAATGAGTAGCGCACAGCTCGATCATCTCGCCGGCGCCGATGAACAGCACGTGCTGCTCGGAGATCTTGTCGAAGATGCGCTGCGACAGGCGCACGGCGGCCGCCGCCATCGACACGCTGTGGGCGCCGATCTCGGTGGTGCTGCGCACTTCCTTGGCGACCGAGAACGAGCGCTGGAACAGCTGGTGCAGATAGGTGCCCAGGCCGCCGGCTTCGTCGGCGGTGCGGATGGCGTCCTTGATCTGGCCGAGGATCTGGGTTTCGCCCAGCACCATCGAATCGAGCCCGGAGGCGACGCGGAAGGTGTGGCGTACCGCCTCGTTCTGCGGCAGCAGGTACAGGTGCGGGCGCAGCTCGGCGTAATTCAGTTGGTGGAAATCGGCCAGGAAGTGGGCGCCGGCGTCGAGCGGGTCGGGCACCTGGCTGGCCGCGTAGAGCTCGGTGCGATTGCAGGTCGACAGGATGGCGGCCTCGTCGGCGCCGCGATGGTCGATGCGCTCGAACCACGACCGTGCCGCCACCACCGCCTGGCCCAGTTGCTCAGGGGCGAACGCCAGCTGCTCGCGTAGCGAGACCGGTGCGGTATTGTGGTTGAGGCCGACGGCAAGCAGCTGCATTTCGGGTCCGGGCGATAAGTGAGGGGCCATTATACCCCGAGTATCAAAGTGTTGCCGTATGGACTGCCTAAAGATATAGCACCTCCGGCCAGGGTCAGGCGCCCAGCTTTTCCAGGCGGTAGCCGTAGCTGTAGACCGGCACCAGGCGGAAGCCGTTTTCTGGTTTTAATTGCAATTTATTGCGCACCCGCGAGACGTGGGTGTCCATGGTCCGCGACGGCACGGCGGTCTCGCGGATCCACACCGCTTCGTGGATGTAGGCGCGGGATAAAGGGCGGCCGATGTTGCGGAAAAATAACAGTGCGAGGTAGAACTCTTTGTGGGTCACGTCCAACACGATGCCGTCCATCAGCAGGCGGCCGGGACGGGTTTCAAACACATATTGACCGAATTGCAATTGTTCGGCGCCGTTCTGGGCCGGGTAGGCGCGGCGCAGCAGCGCTTGCACGCGGGCCACCATTTCGCTGCGGCGCAGCGGTTTGATCATGTAGTCGTCGGCGCCGGCGCCCAAGCCGGCGACGATGTCGTCCTCGCCGGAGCTGGTGGTGAGGAACAGCACCGGGGCGCTGTCGGGCAGCTTTTCGCGCGCGCGCCGCAGCACTTCGGCGGCGCCCAGATCGACCACCTGCCAGTCGAGAATCAGCATGTCGTAGCTGTCCTTGCGCAGCTGCGCCAGCACGTCCTTGGCCGTCTGGAAGCTGTGGCACATATGGCCCGCCGAGGTCAATACCTGGCAGATCAAGTCGGCTTGGCTGCGGTCATTGTCGAGTACGGCGATTCTCATACTACTGCCCGTTGGAAAGAATGTTAAGGAGAAGTCACTTCAAATATAACAGAGATTTACAAATAAAATTAGCAAAATGGCCAACTATTTTTTCTTGGACACTAATCTTGTGCTTTTGATAGCGTCATGATTTCACCGTGCGCGGCCGTGTATGGCTTACACGGTACACTGGAAAAACGCTGAATTCAATGTAGAAGTTGAAAAATGGCAAGAACGCACCGTCGACGCCAGGCGGCGTCACGGCATTTGAAAAAGACACAAATCGGCTGCGGGCGGGGAAGTGGGGATGTGGGAAGTGCGGCCGCCTGCGCCGGGGCAGCGCAGGCGTCGGTCGCGGCCGGCGGGCGCCGGCCGGTTGGATCACGCGTCGGGCAGCACCACGTTGACGTCGAGCACTTCCAGGTTGCCCTGGCGGTCCAGCGAGATCTTGATGTCGTCGGCGTTGACCTTGGTGTACTTGGAGATCACCTCGATGAGCTCCTTGTGCAGCGCCGGCAGGAAGTCCGGCCCGCTGCGGCCGCTGCGCTCGCGCGCGATGATGATCTGCAGCCGCTCCTTGGCCGCGGTCGCGGTTTTCGCCTTGGGCGGGAACAGGAAAGAAAGCAGTGCCATGTTACTTGCTCCCAAAGATACGCTGCAGCAGGCCAGGCTTTTCATAGTTGGTAAAGCGCAACGGCAGTTCCTGGCCGAGGAAGCGCGACACCACGTCTTCGTAGGCTTCCGCAACATCGGTGCCCTTGAAGTGAATCGCCGGATTGCCCTGGTTCGAGGCGTGCAGCACCGATTCCGATTCCGGAATGATGCCGATCAGCGGAATGCGCAGGATTTCCTGCACGTCTTGATACGACAGCATCTCGTCCGCTTCCACCCGCTTCGGCGAGTAGCGGGTGATCAGCAGGTGTTCCTTGACCGGCTCGCCGCCGGTCTGGGCGCGGCGCGACTTGGCCTGGATGATGCCGAGGATGCGGTCCGAATCGCGCACCGACGACACTTCCGGATTGGTGACGATGATGGCCTCGTCGGCGAAGGTCAGCGCCATCAGCGCGCCGTGCTCGATGCCGGCCGGCGAATCGCAGATGATGAATTCGAAGCCCATGTTGATCAGCTCGTGCAGCACGACTTCGACGCCGTCCTCGGACAGCGCGTCCTTGTCGCGCGTCTGCGAGGCCGGCAGGATGAACAGGTTGTCGCAGTGCTTGTCCTTGATCAGCGCCTGGGTCAGCGTCGCCTCTTTATTGATCACATTGATCAGGTCGTACACGACGCGGCGTTCGCAGCCCATGATCAGGTCCAGATTGCGCAGGCCGACGTCGAAGTCGATCACCGCGGTCTTATGGCCGCGCATGGCCAGGCCGGTGGAGAAGCTGGCGCTGGAAGTGGTCTTACCGACACCGCCCTTGCCGGACGTAACAACAATAATTCTCGCCACAAAAAATCCTTTTCAGAGAGGTGTGTTTCAAGCGCGGGTTGCAGAATTGACAGATAGTATATCGATTCGGTCGCCCACCAAGCGGATTTGCGCAGGAGAACGCGCATATTCCTGCGGAAATCCGTCTTCGAAAGTACGGTAGACGCCGGCGATCGACACCAGTTCCGGCGCCATGCTCAAGGCGAAGATGCGGGCGTCGGCGTTGCCGGAGGCGCCGGCCAGGGCGCGGCCGTTGAGCGTGCTGTAGACGTGGATGCTGCCGTCGGCGATGATTTCGGCGCCGTTGTTGACCACGGCGGTGACGATCAGGTCGCAGCCGCGCGCGTAGATGCGCTGGCCGGCACGCACCGGGGTGTCGATGATCATCACGCCGGCGTTGCCGGGGAAGGCTTCGGCGGCGGCCGGCGCGGCGACGGGTGCCGGGGCCGGCGTCGGCGCGGCCTTGGCCGGTTCCTCGTCGCGCGGCCTGGTCGCGGTTTCCAGGGTCAGGCCGTGGGAGGCGATCTCGGCGGCCAGGTGCGGCGGCGCGTTGCGCACGGCGACCGGCTTCAGGCGGTATTTGGCCAGCACGGCGATGATGCCGGTCCAGTCGATCTGGCCGCAACCTTCCGGCAGCGCGGCGACGTCGATCACGGTCAGGTCGTCTTCGAAGAAGTCTGGGGTGCCGCCGGTCATTTCGGCCAGCGCGGCATCGAGGGCCAGGCGGTCCGCCGTGGACAGGATGGCGGAGACGGCGACGACGGTGGAAATCTTGATTTCTATGGGCTTTTGAAACAGGCTCTTGGACATGGGCGACAGTAGTAGAGGGTTAACCTCGCGCGCATGCGCAGGCCCATGCATTTTACTGTCAAAAACGGTTGAGGGGGAGGGGTGGCGCCGTTTGGAGCGGGCAAATATGCGCGCTTGCACCCCGCACGGCGCGACTCTCTGGGGTCAGACCCCGTACGGGGTCTGACCCCGCCTTACCGGGGTTAGAAGATCGCGTGCTCGGCGCGCAATTGCCTGGCGGCCGCCACCATGTTGCGCAGCGCGGCGTCGGTTTCGGCCCAGCCGCGCGTCTTCAGGCCGCAGTCGGGATTGACCCACAGGTTGGCCGCCGGGATCACCGCGCTGGCCTTGCGCAGCAGCCGCACCATCTCCTCCTTGCCCGGCACGCGCGGCGAGTGGATGTCGTACACGCCCGGCCCGATCTCGTTCGGATAGCGGAACCGGCCGAAGCCATTGAGCAGTTCCATGTCCGACCTGCTGGTCTCGATCGTGATCACATCGGCGTCCATCGCCGCGATCTGCGGCAGGATGTCGTTGAACTCGGCGTAGCACATGTGGGTGTGGATCTGCGTGCCGTCGGCCGCCGCGCCGGCCGAGACGCGGAACGCGTGCGTCGCCCAGTCCAGGTACTCGTCCCAGCGGCTGCGGCGCAGCGGCAAGCCTTCGCGCACGGCCGGCTCGTCGATCTGGATGATGCCGATGCCGGCCCGCTCCAGGTCGGCCACCTCGTCGCGGATCGCCAGCGCGATCTGCAGCGCCGTGAGCGAGCGCGGCTGGTCGTCGCGCACGAACGACCATTGCAGGATCGTGATCGGGCCGGTCAGCATGCCCTTCATCGGCCTGGCGGTCAGGCTTTGCGCGTGCACGGTCCAGTCCACCGTCATCGGCTTCGGACGGCTGACGTCGCCGAAGATGATCGGCGGCTTGACGCAGCGCGAACCGTACGACTGCACCCAGCCCAGCTGCGTGAAGACGAAGCCGTCCAACTGCTCGCCGAAGTATTCGACCATGTCGTTGCGCTCGGCTTCGCCGTGCACCAGCACGTCCAGCTCCAGTTCTTCCTGGCGGCGCACGGCGTAGGCGATCTCTTCGCGCATCTTGATTTCATAAGCCGCGGCGTTCAGTTCGCCGCGCTTGAAGCCGGCGCGCGCGGCGCGGATCGCCGGGGTCTGCGGGAAGGAGCCGATGGTCGTGGTCGGGAAGGCCGGCAGCTTGAAGCGCGCGCGCTGTTCGGCCTGGCGCTGCGCGAAGCCGGAGCGGCGCCGGTCGGCGTCGCCCGCCAGCGCATCGATGCGGCTGCGCACGGCCGGCTGGTGCACGCGGGCGCTGGCGCGGCGGCCGGCGACCGCGGTGCGCGAACGCTCCAGCGCTTCGGTGGTGGCCGCGTCGTATTCACCTTGCAGTGCCTGCTTGAGCACGTACAGCTCGTCGAGCTTCTCGGTGGCGAAGGCCAGCCAGGACTTCACCTCGCCGTCCAGCGCGGTCTCGGCGGCCAGGCTGAACGGCGTGTGCAGCAGCGAGCACGACGCCGACAACCACAGCTTGCCGGCGCGCTTGTCGACAATCGGCGCCAGCACGGCCAGCGCCGCGTCGAGGTCGGTGCGCCAGATGTTGCGGCCGTCGACGATACCGACCGACAGCACCTTGTGCACCGGCAGCCAGTCGGCGATGCTGGTCAGCTCGTGCGGCGCGCGCACGCCGTCGACGTGCAGGCCGGCCACCGGCAGGCGGCAGGCCAGGCTGAGGTTTTCTTCCAGCGGCGAGAAATAGGTCGCCAGCAGCAGCGGCACGCCGACCTGGTTGAGCTGCCAGTAAGTGTTCTCGAACGCGCTGCGCCACGCCGCCGGCAGGTCGAGGCCGAGGATGGGCTCGTCCATCTGCACCCATTGCACGCCTTGCGCCTTCAGGCGGTCCAGCACCTGGCCGTAGACCGGCAGCAGCTTGTCGAGCAGGGCGAGGCGGTCGAAGTCGCTTTCGGCGCCGCGCGCTTTGCCCAGCCACAGGAAACTCAGCGGTCCGAGCAGCACGGCCTTGACCGCGTGGCCCAGCGCCTGCGCCTCGGCCACTTCGTCGAACAGGCGCTCGCAGGCCAGCGAGAATTCGGTTTCCGGCGTGAATTCCGGGACCAGGTAGTGGTAGTTGGTGTCGAACCACTTGGTCATCTCCAGCGCGGCCGAGGCGTGCAGGTCGTCGTGCGCGTGGGTGCAGTCGGCGTGGTGGTGCTGCTGGCCACTGTCGCCGCGCGCCATGGTGAAGTAGCGGCTCAGCTGCGATTGTTCCGCCGTGAAGCCGTAGCGCGCCGGCTCGCAGCCCAGCAATTGAATGTGGTTGGCGACCTGGTCGTAGTAGGCGAAATCGCCGACGCTGACGAAGTCCAGCCCGGCCTGTTGCTGCAACGCCCAGTGGCGCGCGCGCAGGTCGCGGCCGACCGCCTCCAGCTGGGCGTCGGGCAGTTCGCCGCGCCAGTTCGCCTCCAGCGCGAATTTCAATGCTCGGGCGGCGCCGATGCGCGGGAAGCCGAGGATGTGGCTGTGTATGGTCTTATTCGTATTCGTCATGATCTGTGTCATCCGCATTTAATATTGGTGCTATAAAGTGTGCGGCAAACCGGTCTATAATCAAAACGAAAGATTTTGCGGCTTCACATGAAAATAATTAATAGACCATGCTAGAGATACGCCACCTCCGCACCCTCAGCGCGCTGCGCTCCGCCGGCAGCCTGGTACGCGCCGCGCAGCTGCTGAACCTGACGCAGTCGGCCTTGTCGCATCAAATCAAGTTGCTGGAAGATCGCTACGGCGGACCGCTTTTTGAGCGAAAATCCGTGCCGATCAGCTTCACCGCCACCGGCGCGCGGCTGCTCAAGCTGGCAGATCTGCTGCTGCCGGAAATCGAAACGGCCGAGCGCGAAGTGGCCCGCCTGACCCAGGGCGACACCGGCCAGCTGCGCGTGGTGCTGGAGTGCCATACCTGCTTCGACTGGCTGATGCCGGTCATGAATGAATTCCGCAAACGTTGGCCCGAGGTGGAAATCGACCTGGTGTCGGGCTTCCACAGCGAACCGGCCGAGCTGCTGCGCAGCGGCGACGCCGACCTGGTGATCGGCTCGCCGTACGGCCCGGAATTTTCCACCTTCCCGCTGTTCCGCTTCGAGATCCTGGTGGTGATGGCGCAAAAGCACCGGCTGGCGGCGCAACGCCGGCTGCAGGCGGCCGATTTCGAGGGCGAGACGCTGATCACCTACCCGGTGCCGGAATCCCGCATCGACCTGATCCGTGAAGTGCTGGCGCCGGCCCACATCACCTACCAGCGCCGCACCGCCGAGCTGACGGTGGCGGTGCTGCAACTGGTGGCCAGCCGCCGCGGCATCGCCGCGCTGCCCAACTGGGGCATCAAGAACTACGTCGACTACGACTACGTGGTCGCCAAGCCGGTCGGCGAGCACGGCCTGTGGAGCGACCTGTACGTCTCCGTCCCCGAGGCGCAAAAGCAAAAAGCCTACGTGCTCGACTTCGTCAACGTGATACGCGAGCAGTGCGCCGCCACGCTCGACGGTATCAAATTATTGTCGTGACAAATTGACACTGTTTCTTCAGAATGTAGTGAAAGGGGTTTGATGCAGATCAAAGTCGGCGCCATAACCGGCGCTTACGATGGGTGCCCAACGGTTGCTAGCCGCTGGCACGGATGCTGCTAGAGAAATCCTGGTGATTCCTCGCGGCGACGCACAATCGAAACCCCCGACGGCCTTTCCGCCGGAGGCGTATTATCGAAGTTTGCGTTGTTGCTCAAAGTTGTTGCTTAACTAAGCCGGCCCCGTCCGGCGCATTGGAGAATCAAATGGATGATGTAGTTATCGTGGCCGCCGGCCGTACCGGTGTAGGCAAATTCGGCGGCAGTCTGGCCAAGGTGCCGGCTTCCGAGCTGGGCGCGCATGTCATCAAGGGTCTGCTGGCCAAGACCGGTATCGATCCCAACCTGATCAGCGAAGCCATCCTGGGCCAGGTGCTGACCGCCGGCGTCGGCCAGAATCCGGCGCGCCAAGCCGTCATCAAGTCCGGCCTGCCGAACACCATTCCCGGCTTCACCATCAACCACGTCTGCGGCAGCGGCCTGAAGGCCACCCACCTGGCGGCGCAGGCGATCAAATGCGGCGACGCACAAATCGTCATCGCCGGCGGCCAGGAAAACATGAGCGCCGCGCCGCACGTAATGAACGGCTCGCGCGACGGCTTCCGCATGGGCGAAATCAAGATGACCGACAGCATGATCGTCGACGGCCTGTGGGATGCGTTCAACCAGTACCACATGGGCACCACGGCGGAAAACGTCGCGAAAAAATACGACATCTCCCGCACCGAGCAGGACGAGTTCGCGCTGAACTCGCAGCTGAAGGCGGAAGCGGCGCAAAAAGCCGGCAAGTTCAAGGATGAGATCCTGCCGCTGGAAATCGTCCAGAAGAAGGGCAGCATCGTGTTCGACAGCGACGAATACATCAAGCCGGGCTCGACCATCGAAGGCCTGGCCGGCCTGCGTCCGGCGTTTTCCAAGGACGGCACCGTCACCGCCGGCAACGCCTCCGGCATCAACGACGGCGCCGCCGCCGTCATCATGATGTCCGCCACCAAGGCCAAGGAATTGGGGCTGCCGGTGCTGGCGCGCATCAAGGCCTACGCCTCGTCCGGCCTGGATCCGGCCATCATGGGCATGGGCCCGGTCTCGGCGACCCGCCTGTGCCTGAAAAAGGCCGGCTGGACCCCGGACGACCTGGACCTGCTGGAAGTGAACGAAGCCTTCGCCGCGCAGGCGGTGGCGGTCAACAAGGAAATGGGCTGGGACACCAGCAAGATCAACGTCAACGGCGGCGCCATCGCCATCGGCCATCCGATCGGCGCGTCCGGCGCGCGCATCCTGGTCACGCTGATCTACGAAATGATCCGCCGCGACGCCAAGAAAGGCCTGGCCTCGCTGTGCATCGGCGGCGGCATGGGCGTGGCGCTGGCGATCGAGCGTCCATAAGCAAGCGTGGTAAGGCGCCGGGCAAAGACCCGGCGCTTTTGCATGAGTTCAATGTTTCACTAAAAAGAGGGGACGAAAAATGGCAAGAGTTGCGTTGGTAACCGGTGGCATGGGTGGTCTGGGCGAGGCGGTGTGTTTCAAGCTGTCGGCCTTGGGCTATTGCGTCGTCACCACATATTCCCCCGGCAATCCGAAAGTGGCCGAATGGCTGGCCACCACCCGTGACCAGGGCTTCAACTTCCGCGCCTACCCGTGCGACGTGTCGGACTACGATTCGGCCGCCGCGTGCATCGCCGCGATCGAAAAAGACATCGGCCCGGTCGATGTGCTGGTGAACAACGCCGGCATCACCCGCGACATGACCTTCAAGAAGATGGACAAGCCCAACTGGGACGCTGTCATGGCCACCAACCTGGATTCCGTGTTCAACATGACCAAGCCGGTGTGCGATGGCATGGTCGAGCGCGGCTGGGGCCGGATCATCAACATTTCGTCGGTTAACGGCCAGAAGGGCGCCTTCGGCCAGACCAACTACTCGGCGGCCAAGGCCGGCATGCACGGCTTCACCAAGGCGCTGGCGCTGGAAGTGGCGCGCAAGGGCGTGACCGTCAACACCATCTCGCCGGGCTACATCGGCACCAAGATGGTGCGCGAGATTCCACAGGAAGTGCTCGACACCAAGATCATTCCGCAAATTCCGATGGCGCGCCTGGGCAAGCCGGAAGAAGTGGCGGGCCTGGTGGCCTACCTGGCGTCGGACGAGGCGGCCTTTGTGACCGGCTCCAACATCGCCATCAACGGCGGCCAGCACATGTCGTAAGCGGAGCGACGCGTCCCAAAGCCTGGCCCGCACCGCGCGCGCCAGGCTTTTTTTTCGATTGAGCGTTAACCCGCACCCCGGACGCCGGGGTCAGACCCCGTACGGGGTCTGACCCCCTTCAGCCGCATTGCGGGTTGGCGGTACAATCCGCTATCACCGCAAAAAGGACCGCCCCATGTTCGACCCATCTTCCCCGCTGTTCCCGCCCATCGCGCCTACCCGTCACGGCATGCTGGCGGTCGATGACCTGCACACCATTTACTGGGAGGAGGTCGGCAATCCGGACGGCATCCCGGTGATCTTCCTGCACGGCGGCCCCGGCGCCGGCCTGTCGCCGGCGCACCGCCGCTTCTTCGATCCGGAACAGTACCGCGTGATCCTGTTCGACCAGCGCGGCGCCGGCAAGTCGACGCCGGTGGGCGAGTGCCGCAACAACACCACCCAGCTGCTGATCGCCGACATCGAGCGCCTGCGCGTCATGTTCAACATCGAGCAGTGGCTGGTGTTCGGCGGCTCCTGGGGCTCGACGCTGGCGCTGGCCTACGGCGAGGCGCATCCGGAACGCTGCCTCGGCTTCGTCCTGCGCGGCATCTTCCTGTGCACGCAGACGGAAATCGACTGGTTCCTTGACGGCGCCAAGTGGTTCCACCCCGAGATTCACGCCGAGTTCGTCGCGCCGATCCCGGAGGCCGAGCGCGGCGACCTGCTGCAAGCCTACGTCAAGCGCATCATGAGCGACGACCCGGCCGTGCACTGGCCGGCGGTGCGCGCCTGGAGCCGCTTTGAGGGCCGCCGCGTGTTCCTGCTGCCGCAGGCGGAAGACCCGGCGTCGGACGCGCTCGACCTCGGCGTCGGCCGGCTCGAGTCGCACTACATGGCCAACCTGGGCTTCTTCGAGGACGACCAGCTGATCCGTGACATCGGCCGCATCGCCCACCTGCCGGCGGTGATTGTGCAGGGGCGCTACGACGTGATCTGCCCGCCGGTGTCGGCGTGGCGGCTGCAGCAGGCGTGGCCCGGCGCGGTGATGCACGTGATCCCGGACGCCGGCCATGGCGCCATGGAAAGCGGCATCGCCGCGGCGCTGGTGGCGGCTACGGAATCGTTCAAACGCAGCCGCACGTTTGCGTAAAGAACCGTCGGAATCGGCCCTGGCGCGGCCCGGGCTGCTACACTATGGTCTGAGCGACAACCTGCCACCGTATACATGAACATCCAGATCGGCGATATCGGCCATATCATCCAGCTGGCCATCGCGCCAGTGTTCCTGCTGACCGGCGTGTGCACCGACCTGCTGGTGCTGACCAACCGGCTGGCGCGCATCATCGACCGCTCGCGGGTGCTGGAGGACCGGCTCGACATCGGCTACAGCGACAACTACCTCAACGAGCTCGATGTGCTGTACCGAAGATCGCACCTGATCAACACCGCGATCACGCTGTCGACCGCCTGCGGGCTGCTGATCTGCCTGGTGATCGCGATGCTGTTCCTGGGCGACATCACCAACATCTCGCTGGACAAGTACATCGCCGGCATGTTCGTCGTTGCGATGATGGCGTTGATCGGCAGCTTCTGCTACCTGCTGCGCGAGATTTTCATCGCCTCGGCGTCGATGCGCGCGCACCGCCACGTCCGCCGTCCGCTTAAATAACCTGTAAAGATTGAGTACCATGATGCACGACTACCAACGCCCTCCGACCCTGCACCGCTACGGCGTGCGCGAAGACCTGGAACTGGCGCTGACCCAGGGCCAGTTCATCCTGACGCCCGCCGCGAGCTGCCTGACGCTGAGCTTTTCCAAGGTGTGGGACCGCAAGCTGTTCGAGCTGTTCAACGCCGACAGCTGCCTGGTGATCCACAACAGCGAGGAATTCGGCGAGCGCCTGCACCGCGCGGTGCAGCGCACCTTGCCGAGCTGGGCCGGCATCGACGGCGCCGTCGAATACGGCGCGCGCGCGGCCCTGGGCGCGGCCTTCACCAAGACCGCCGCCGAGGCGCAGGAGCAGGAATGGCAGTTCGCCTGGCGCGCGATGCAGAGCAAGCTGAGCCTCAATCCGGTGCTGATCAAGATCGGCAGCCTGGAAAACTTCGCCGAACTGCGCGACCGCGATACTTATTTGGCCTGAGCCGGCACCGCTTCGACGCGCGCCTCGTCGCGGCGGTCCAGCCGCGCCAGCACGGCGCTCATCATGCGCTGGATGTCGCCGCGTATCATCTTGGAACCGAGGATGCCGGGCACGTAGAAGTTCGGGATCATCTTGCCGCTGTAGACGATCTTGGTGCCGCCCGTTTCGGGTACCGGGATCAGCTCCCAGTGCGATTCATAGTGCTTCATGTCGCCGGAGATGAGCGAGATGTCGATCGACGACATCGGCTGCTCGGTGGCGCGCACGATCAGGTGGATCGACTTGGACATGAACAAAAAGCGCGCGACGCCGAATTGTTCCAGGATGACCTCATTGCCGTTGCGCGACAAGACCTTGCACGACTCCATGTCCGGCACGAATTCGGCCATGCGTTCGTAGCCGGTCAGGATGCGCCATACCTTCGGCAGTGGCGCCGCCACCGTGCCGGTGGCGTCCACTTCATACATGTGCAGCGCATCGAGTTCGACGCGGTTGACCGACACCTCCAGCTTGGGCAATTCAAGCTTAGGTGCTTGCGCCAACCCCGCCTGGGCGGTCACACCTAACAACAAAAACAGAAGGAATCGCATCATCCGTCCAGCGTAAGGGAAAGGGTGGCAGAACACAAGTGCGGCACCCCACGGATACAAAATACAGCCGCGCCGGGACTTTAGAAGCCCGGGTCTAGGAATTTCGGTTGTAATGCGGGAATGACAAGCTACCCCCACCTGCTCGCGCCTCTCGATCTCGGCTTCACCACGCTGCGCAACCGCGTGGTCATGGGATCGATGCACACCGGTCTTGAGGACCGTTTCTACAACTACGGCAAGCTGGCCGCCTTCTATCGCGAACGCGCGCGCGGCGGCGTCGGATTGATCGTCACCGGCGGCATCTCCCCCAACAGGTCCGGATGGCTGCTGCCCTTCGGCGGCACGCTCAACTTCAAGGGCGACGTGCTCAATCACCGCAAGGTCACCGCCGCCGTGCACGAGGAGGGCGGCAAGATCCTGATGCAGATCCTGCACTCGGGCCGCTACGGCTACCAGCCGTTCGTGGTGTCGGCGTCGGAGAAGAAGTCGCCAATCTCGCCGTTCAAGCCGCGCGCGCTGACCGAGGCCGGCATCGAAGCGACCATCCGCGACTACGCCCGCTGCGCCAAACTGGCGCGCGACGCCGGCTACGACGGCGTCGAGGTGATGGGCAGCGAGGGCTACCTGATCAACCAGTTCCTGTGCGCGCGCACCAACCTGCGCACCGACCGCTGGGGCGGCGGCATCGAAAACCGCATGCGCCTGCCGGTGGAAATCGTCAAGCGCATCCGCGCCGAAGTGGGCGAAGACTTCATCATCATGTACCGCCACTCGCTGCTCGACCTGGTCGACGGCGGCAATACCTGGGACGACGTGGTGGCCGTGGCCAAGGCCTTGCAGCAGGCCGGCGTCTCGATCCTCAACACCGGCTACGGCTGGCACGAGGCGCGCGTGCCGACCATCGTCACCTCGGTGCCGCGCGGCGCCTTCGCCAGCCTGTCGGGCCGCCTGCGGCTGGCGGTGACGATCCCGGTGGTGGCGTCCAACCGCATCAACATGCCGGCCGAGGCGGAAGGCATCCTGCAGCGCGGCGACGCCGACATGATCTCGATGGCGCGCCCGTTCCTGGCCGATTCGCATTTCGTCGTGAAAGCCGCGCAGGGCCGCGCCGATGAAATCAACACCTGCATCGGCTGCAACCAGGCCTGCCTGGACCACACCTTCTCCAACAAGCGCGCCAGCTGCCTGGTCAATCCGCGCGCCTGCCACGAGACGGAGCTGGTCTACAAGCCGGCCGCCAAGGCGCGCCGCGTCGCGGTGGTCGGCGCCGGGCCGGCCGGTTTGTCGGCGGCGACGGTGGCGGCCGAATGCGGCCACGCCGTGACGCTGTTCGATTCCGCCGACAGCGTCGGCGGCCAGTTCAAGATCGCGATGCAGGTGCCGGGCAAGGAGGAATTCGCCGAGACCATCCGCTACTTCCGCCGCAAGCTGGAGCTGACCGGCGTGACCGTCAGGCTGGGCGTGCGCGTCACGCGCGAGCAGCTGCTGGCCGAAGGCTACGACGACGTCATCGTCGCCACCGGCATCAAGGTGCGCAAGCCGCCGATCGATGGCATCGATCATCCCAAGGTGCTGTCGTATATCGATGTCCTGCGGGACAAGGCGCCGGTCGGCAAGCGCGTCGCCATCATCGGCGCCGGCGGCATCGGCTTCGACATGGGCGAATTCCTGCTGCACGATCCGAAGCACCCATTGCCGCTGGCGCTGGACGTCTGGGCGAAAGAGTGGGGCGTGAGCCTGAAGGGCGACACGGCAGGCGGCCTGGTGCCGGCGTCGCAGCCGGAGCCGGTGCGCCAGCTGTATCTCTTGCAGCGCAAGACCTCGAAGCTGGGTGCGGGCCTGGGCAAGACCTCGGGCTGGGTGCACCGCGCGGTCCTGGCGCGCAACGGCGTGGTGATGCTGGGCGGCGTGCAGTACGACCGCATCGACGACCAGGGTCTGCACATCACCGTCGGCGGCGAGCAGCGTTTGCTGGCGGTCGATAACGTGATAGTCTGCGCAGGCCAGGACAGCCTGACAGAGTTGATGCCGTCGGAAGAGGAAGTGAAAGCGAACGCCAACTGGCCGCGCTTCCATAAGATTGGCGGCGCAGCGCTGGCGGCGGAACTGGACGCCAAGCGCGCCATCAAGGAAGGAGCGGAGCTGGCGGTCAACCTTTAAAGGAGTCGTTCTTGAAACCGATTATCGCCAGTATCATGGCCGTGGCCTTGCTCCTGTCCGGAGCATCCACGGTCGCCGCAGCGCAGGACTATACCAATTACAGCCCCGAGGGGATGGAGAAGGCCTTGGCGAAAACCGCCAACTCCAGGCTGGGCGTGATGGTGCCGATGCGCGACGGCGTCGCGCTGTCCACCGACATCTACACGCCCAAGGATGCCAAGGGCCAGCTGCCCACCATCCTGTGGAAAACCCCGTACAACGAACATAAGCTGCGCGGCCCGACCTTCCGCTACGTGCTGGAATCGGTCAAGCGCGGCTACACCTTCATCGTGCAGAATGAGCGTGGCCGCTATTTCTCGCAAGGGAAGTGGGAGATCCTCGGCCATCCGCAGACCGACGGCTATGACACCCTGAGCTGGATCGCGCAGCAGCCGTGGTCGAACGGCAAGGTCGGCACGCTGGGTTGCTCCTCGTCCGCCGAATGGCAGCTGGCGCTGGCCGGCTTGAATCACCCGGCGCACGCGGCGATGGTGCCGATGTCGGCGGGCGCCGGCATCGGCAAGGTCGGGCGCTTCCAGGAGCAGGGCAACTGGTACACCGGCGGCGTGCCGCGCAACCTGTTCTTCGTGTGGCTGTACGACGTCGATAATCCGCTGCGCGCCGAGCTGCCTTCGCTCGACGGCGAAAAACTGCGCGCCCGTATCGAGGCCTACAACGACCTGGACGCGCACAAGCCCAAGGTGGACTGGAACAAGCAGATCAAGCATCTGCCGGTCAACCAGATGCTGACCGCGCTCGGCGAACCGGCGGCCACCTTCGAACAGTTCATCGACCGCACGCCGGCCGATCCGGCCTGGCGCAAGGGCGGCCTGTATCACGACGACATGGGCTGGGGCGTGCCCGCGCTGTGGTTCAACACCTGGTACGACGTATCGATCGGCCCGAATCTGGAGCTGTTCAACGTGGCGCGCGCGGCCAACACCGACAAGGAGGCGAGCGCCAACCAGTACACGGTGGTCGCTCCGGTGCCGCACTGCCAGTACGCGCGCCTCGGCCCGCAGACCACCGTCGGCGAGCGCGATCTGGGCGACACCAGCTTCGACGTCGACGGCGCGATCTTCAGCTGGTTCGACCGCTGGCTCAAGGGCGACGCCAAGGCGTTCGCCGCCACCACGCCGCACGTGCGCTACTACCTGATGGGCGCCAACCGCTGGCAGACCGCCGCCCAATGGCCGCCTGAAAACACCAAGACCACGCGGCTGTACCTGCGCTCCGGTGGCAAGGCCAACACGCTCAATGGCGACGGCCGCCTGATCGCCGAGGCGCCGCCGGCCGGCGAGGCGGCGGACCGCTATCGCTACGATCCGATGAACCCCGTGCAGACGGTGGGCGGCGGCGACTGCTGCAACGGCGGCATCGTGGTGCCCGGCGCGTTCGACCAGCGGGCGGTCGAGGCGCGCGGCGACGTGCTGGTCTACACCAGCGACGCGCTGACCAAACCGGTCGACGTGGTCGGCTTCGTGGACGCGGTGCTGAAAGTCTCGTCCAGCGCCAAGGACACCGACTTCGCGGTGAAGCTGGTCGACGTCGCCCCCGACGGCACCGCGTGGATCATCGGCGACACGATCTTCCGCGCCCGCTACCGCAACGGCTACGACAAGCCGGCGATGCTCTCGCCCGGCGAAGTGGCGACCATCCACCCGACCCCGATCGCCATCGCCAACCAGTTCGGCGCGGGCCATCGCATCCGGGTGGAGGTGACGTCGTCCAACTTCCCCAAATTCGTGCGCAACCTGAACACCGGCGGCGCCAACGAAAGCGAGAAGGAAGGCGTGGTCGCCGACAATGTGATCCATCACGCGGCCGAAGCGCAGAGCTACATCGAACTGCCGGTGCTGCAATAAAGCGGCGGGGCGGCTGGATCAGCAGCCAGAAATATTGGCGACGCTGTCGACCGCCTTGCGTATGCTGCCGGCCTTGTTGAGCCGGACGATGGCGCGGTTCAGCGTCGGCAGCAGCTTGCCCAGCGGCGCGCTTTTCGGCACGGCGATCAGCACCGGCTCGAAGCCGATCGATTTGTCGGCCACCACCCAGCGGTCGCCGGGATAGCGGCAATTCAGGCTGGCGCCGAGCTGCACGGGATTACGGAAGCTGTCGACCACCACCGCATCGACGTGGCGGGCGGTCAGCATCTTCAGACGGCTCTCCATGGAGACGGAGTTCTGCTCGACCCGGAACAGCTTGTCCCGGCGCTCCTCGAATTCAGGGCCGAACTTTTCGCCGCCGGCGATCGAGATCACCTTGCCTTGCAAGTCTTCCCAGCGGTGGAAGTCGAGCGGCGCCTGCGCCGACGACACCAGCCATTGATTGGCGTCGTACATCGGCTTGGTGAAGGCGAACACGCGCAGCCGTTCCGGCGTGATGGCGGCGCCGTACAGCAGGCCTTCGCCATTCTCCGCCATCATTTGCGCGCGCCGCCACGGATAGGCGTGCACCACCAGCTTGAGCCCAGTGTCGGCCGCGAGCTGCTTGAGGACGGCGTCCACGATGAGCGGCGTCGGCAGCGGATTACCGCGCGGATCGACGTTTTCCGCGATCAGCACCGGCACTTCGGTCGGCGCGGCCGCTGCCTGCAGCATTCCGGCGAATGCCCAGACGGCGAGAAGACATTTTTTCATCAGTGGGTATGATCGGGTTTTTTGACATTTTCCAGCACATAGGCGGTCATGCCCTTGGCCAGCTCCTGCTCGCCCATGAAGACCTGGCCGGCGCGTTCTGAGCGCAGCAGTTCCGCTTCCTCGTCGCTGTGGGTGCGCACCACCGTCTTGATATTCGGGTTGAGCGCACGCGCCGTCTCGATCATCGCCCGCACGTGGAAGGTGTCCGGCGTCGCGATCACCAGCATGCTGGCGTGCGCGATGTGGGCCTGGATCAGCACCGCCGGCTCGCCAGCATTGCCGGCCACGGCGTGCACGCCTTCCTTGCGCAGCTGATCGACCACTTCGCGGTTCTGCTCCGCCACCACGAAGGCGATGCCGCTCTCCTTCATCGCTGCGGCGATGCGGCGCCCCACGCGGCCATACCCCACCAGCACCACCTGTCCGCGCAGGTGCTCGTGCGGCACCGACATCGGCAGCTCCGCCAGCGGATCGGCAGGGCGCTCGAATTTGGCCGCCAGCGTCGGATTCTTCGCCAGCCAGCGCTCCAGCGGTTTGGTCAGGTGGAATACCACCGGATTGAGCGCGATCGAGATGATGGCGCCGGCCAGGATCAGGCTTTGCCCCGCGGCCGGCATCAGCTTCAGCGACAGGCCCAGCGCCGCCAGGATGAAGGAGAACTCGCCGATCTGCGCCAGGCTGGCCGACACCATCAGCGCCGTCTTGGCCGGGTAGCGCAGGATGATCACCAAGAGGAAGGCGGCGACCGACTTGCCGATCACGATGATCGCGACCACGGCCAGCAGCTTGAGCGGCTGCTCCAGGATGATGGCCGGCTCGAACAGCATGCCGACCGAAACGAAGAACAGCACCGCGAACGCGTCGCGCAGCGGCAGCGATTCCTCGGCGGCGCGGTGGGCCAGTTCCGATTCGCGCAGCACCATGCCGGCGAAGAAGGCGCCCAGCGCGAACGACACGCCGAAGTAGTGGGTGGAGGCGTAGGCGATGCCGACGGCGGCGGCGATCACGCACAGCGTGAACAGCTCGCGCGAGCCGGTGCGCGCCACCTGCCACAGGATCCACGGGAACAGCTTGCGGCCGACCACCAGCATCAGCACGATGAAGGCGGCCACCTGGCCGAGTGTGACAGCCAGCGTGGCCCACAGGTTGACGTCGGCGGCGGCGACCGGCGCGCCGTGCGCGTCGAGCGTGACGCCGCCCAGCGAACCGGCCAGCGCCGGCAGCAGCACCAGCACCAGCACCGTGACCAGGTCCTCGACCACCAGCCAGCCGACGGCGATGCGGCCGTTGAAGCTATCGAGTATGCCGCGTTCCTCCAGCGCCCGCAGCAGCACCACCGTGCTGGCCACCGAAAGCGCCAGGCCGAACACCAGTCCGCCGCCGATGCTCCAGCCCCAGAAGTGCGCCAGTCCCATGCCCATCGCGGTGGCGACGGCGATCTGCAGGATCGCCCCGGGCAGCGCGACCTTGCGCACCTGCCAGAGATCGTCGAGCGAGAAGTGCAGGCCGACGCCGAACATCATCAGCATCACGCCGATCTCGGCCAACTGCCCGGCCAGCGCGGTATCGGCCACGAAGCCCGGCGTGGCCGGGCCGATGATGATGCCCGCAGCCAGATAGCCCACCAGCGCCGGAAGCCGCAGGCGCGTTGCAAGATAGCCGAACAGGAGGCCGAAACCCAGTGCGGCGGCGATGGTGGTGATCAGGCTGATATTGTGGGGCATGCGTGCGGGGCTCCTGAGAGTAGGGTGGATGAACCCTAGCGTAGCACACTCACGCCCCCGGGGACTTACTCGGCCAGCGCCGCCGGCTGCATGCGCAGGCTGACGCCGAAGCGGTTGAAGGCGTTCATCAGCGCCACGGCGACGGTGACGTCGGCCAGCTCCTTTTCGCTCAGCGCCGCCAGCGCTTTCTGGTAGTCGGCGTCCGGCACGTTGGTCTGGGCGACGCGGGTGACCGTCTCGGCCCACGCCAGCGCGGCGCGTTCCTTGGCGCTGAACAGGGCTTCGGCTTCTTCCCACACCGGCACCAGCGCCACCTTGTCGATCTTGACGCCCTGCGCCAGCAGGTCGCGGGTGTGCATGTCGATGCAGTGGGCGCAGCCGTTGATCTGCGAGACGCGCAGGTAGACCAGCTCCACCAGCTCCGACGGCAGGTCGCAGGTCTGCACGTAGTTCTTGACGGCGGCGAAGCCCTTGTAGGCTTCCGGGGCGAATTTGAAAACTTCCAGGCGCTTGCTCATGGTGACTCCTCGTTGAATGAATGGCGTCATTCTGAAGCTGGCATGGCCCAAGCGAAAAGTGCCAAGAATGGCAAATCGATCTGGGCCATGATTGTCACAGCAGCTTGAGGATGCGTCGCGCCAGCTGGCGCGCCCGCTGCGCGGTGTCGATGTTGGTGAAGCTCAGCATCAGCCCCGACGGCGCGTGCGGCAGCACCGTCCACGTGGACAGCGCCTGCGCCGCCATGCCGTCCTTTTGCATGCGTAGCGCCAGCGCGCGGTCGGTGTGATGGCCCTTCATGCGCAGCACCATGTGCATGCCGCCCGGCTGCGGGTCGATCTGGAAGTGCTTGCCCAGCACTTCGGCCAGGCCTTCGGCGGCGAGGCGGCGGCGCTCGGCGTACAGCTTGCGCATGCGCTGGATGTGGCGCGCGAAATGGCCTTCGTTCATGAAATCGGCGACGATGTTCTGCATCAGCGTCGGGCCGCTGCAGGAGAAGGTCTGGCTGATATGGTCGAAGCGCGCCACCTGCTGCGGCGGCACCACCAGATAGGCCAGCCGCGCCGCCGGCATCAGCACCTTGCTGAAGGTGCCGGCGTACAGCACGCGGCCTTCGCGGTCCAGGCTTTGCAGCGCCGGCAGCGGGCGGCCGACGTAGCGGTATTCACCGTCGTAGTCGTCTTCGACGATCCAGGCGCCGCTCCGCGCCGCCCAGTCCAGCAGCGCCAGGCGGCGCGGCAGCGACAGCGAGACGCAGGTCGGGCTCTGGTGTCCCGGCGTGACCACGGCGGCCCTGGCGGCGGGCGCGCTGGCGATGCCGTGCGCGACCTGCAGGCCTTCGGCATCGACCGCCACCGGCACCGTCTTCATGCCGGCTTCCTGCAGCAGGGCGCTGGTGGGCGGGTAGCCGGGGTCTTCGACCCAGACCGCGTCGCCCGGCTGCAGCAGGGCGCGCACGATCAGCTCCATGGTATTGCGGTAGCCGCCGGTGACGAACACCTGCGACGGCGAACAATCGATCCCGCGCGACAGTTGCAGGTAGGTGGCGATGGCGGTGCGCAGCGCGGGCACGCCGCCGTAGGGCGGGTAGGCCATGTCCTCGGGTTGTGTGGCGCGCACCGAGCGTGCCGCCAGCCGCGCCCACACTTTGCGCGGGAAGGCATCCAGCGCCGGCAGCCCCATTTGGAACGGCCTGCCGGCGACGGTGGGGGAGCCGGGCAGCGTTCGCACCGGGTCTTTCGGCGGCGCGGCCGGGGCCACCGCCGCATGGCGCAGCAGCGCAGGGGTGACGATGGTGCCTGCCTGGCCGCGCGTCTCGACGTAGCCTTCGGCCGTCAGCAGCGCGTAGGCCGATTCCACCGTGCCGCGCGCCAGTCCCAGTTCCAGTGCCAGCGCGCGGGCGGCGGGGATGCGGGCGCCGGGCTGCAGCAGGCCTTCGGCGATCGCGCTGCGGAAGCGGGTGTAGATCTGCCGGTACAGCGGCTCCGAGGCGGCGTGGTCGAGGTGCAGGAAGTCAGGGGTTTTCATGGCCTACTCGTTATGTTATTTCATGGCTCTGTGGATTGTGCCATAAAAGTCCTACACTGGTCTCATTCGAAATCCAGGAGCAATCATGAACGACAAACTACACGGCACCGCCTTGCGCGATGTGCAGACGGAAGCCGAATTACGGGCCTGTTATCCGGTGATGAAGGAGCTGCGCCCGCAGCTGGAATCGGTCGACGAATTCGTGGCACGCGTGACGCGCCAGAATCAACAGGGCTACCGCATCCTGGCGGCCTGGGAGCATGGCGAAGTGGTGGCGCTGGCCGGCTACCGGCTGCAGGAGAATCTGGTGTACGGCAAATTCCTCTACGTCGACGACCTGATCGCCGGCGAGAAGCATCGCAGCCAGCGCTGGGGCGCGCAGCTGCTGACCCATCTGACCGGCTATGCGGAGCGGGCCGATTGCGTCAAGCTGGTGCTCGACACGGCGCTGACCAACGCGCTGGGCCAGCGCTTCTATTTCCGCGAGGGCCTGCTGCCGGGCGCTCTGCGTTTCGGTAAACTTTTGAAGGAAGCAGCATGAAGATCCTGCACATCACCAGCAGTTCGCGCGCCGGCGCGTCGGCCAGTTATCAGTTATCGCAGCGCGTGGTCGAGGGCCTGAAGGCGCGCCATCCTGCGGCGCAAGTGGTGCCGCGCGATCTGTCGGCGCAGCCGCTGCCGCACGTCGACGGCCAGTACTCCAGCGCCTTGAGCCGCGGCATCGGCGGCGAAGCGCATGCGCAGGGCTTGTCGTCGCTGGCGTGGTCGGATCTGCTGATCGAGGAATTGCAGCAGGCCGACTGCATCGTCATCGGCACGCCGATGCACAACTTCACGGTGCCGTCGGTGCTGAAGGCGTGGATCGACCACGTGGTGCGGATCGGCGTCACCTTCAACGCCACGCCGGAAGGCAAGGTCGGCACGCTGGCGGACCGGCCGGTGTACATCGCCGTTAGCTCCGGCGGCTACCGCACCGGCGAGCGCGCCCGCCAGCCCGACTTCCTCGAACCCTATCTGCGCGCCATCCTCGGCACGATCGGCCTGAAGAACCTGACCTTCATCTCCGCCGAAGCCACCGTCATGAACCCCGATGCCATAACCACAGCCTACGCGGCCTTCGAAAAAAATCTGGAACTGGCTGATGCTTAGCAATCAGGCCGGGCGCTGCTCGCGGCTGTGCCATACGCGAGTTATGAGGATGTCGCCGTTTTCCAGGATGAAGTAGCGCAGCATGTAAGCGCGTTTTCCGAACTTGGCTGGCCATTCGCGGAATTCGGCCCGTGGCGCGCCAAGATGCGGATGCTGGAGGATCTTGCCGGCGGTTTTGATGATTGCCGAGGCGCCGCGCCGGGCGGCTGCTGGATTGCGTTGTTCCAGGAATTGATGGAGCCTGTCGATATCCGCCAGTGCGTCCGGATGCCAGATCAGCGCGGGCATTCGCTCCGCTTCCCGGCCGCCAGGTCGGACAGCCAGGCGTCGGCGCGCTTCTGCGATACGCCGGGCGTGCCGTCGCGGTAGGATTGCAGGCGCTGGCGGTCCACTTCCAGCGACAGCGCTTCCTTGCAGATCTCCGCCAGATAATCGTCAAGCGACAAGCCTTTGCGGCCGGCGGCCTGGATGACCTCCGCTCCCAGCTCGTCCGATAGCGTGACGGTGATCATGTTCGCTTCCTCAGATGCGGCGCACCACCACGCAGCCGATCGAGTAGCCGGCGCCGAAGGAGCAGATCACGCCCAGCTGGCCCGGCGCCATGTCTTCCGAATATTTGTGGAAGGCGATGATCGAGCCGGCCGACGAGGTGTTGGCGTATTCGTCCAGGATCACCGGCGCTTCGCCCGGCTCGGCGTCGCGGCCCAGCACCATGCGGCTGATCAGCAGGTTCATGTTCAGGTTGGCCTGGTGCAGCCAGTAGCGGCTTACCTGCGGCACTTCCAGCCCGGCGCCGGCGATGGTGGTCTTGATCATCTCGGCCGCCATCGGGCACACATCCTTGAACACCTTGCGGCCCTGCTGGCGGAACAGCTTGTCCGGCTGGCCCACGCCGTTTTCATCGAAACGGTTCAGGAAGCCGAAGTTGTTGCGGATGTTGTTCGAGAAGCTGGTCTTGAGCTTGGTGTCCAGGATCTCCCAGCGGTGCGCGCCCTTGGCCGTGTCGGCCGCCTCGACGATCATCGCGGTGCAGGCGTCGCCGAAGATGAAATGGCTGTCGCGGTCGCGCCAGTTCAGGTGGCCGCTGGTGATTTCCGGATTGAGCACCAGCACCGCGCGCGCCTGGCCGCTCTGCACCGCCGCCACCGCCTGCTGGATGCCGAACGTCGCCGACGAGCAGGCCACGTTCATGTCGAAGCCGTAGCCGTCGATGCCCAGCGCGCCCTGCACCTCGACCGCCATCGCCGGATAGCCGCGCTGCATGTTCGAGCAGGCCACCAGCACCATGTCGATGTCGGCCGCGGTGCGGCCGGCGCGGTCCATCGCCTGCTGCGCCGCCGCGACGCAGATTTCCGCCTGCAGCGACAGTTCTTCGTCGGCGCGCTCGGGAATGCGCGACACCATGCGCGCCGGATCGAGGATGCCGCTCTTTTCCATCACGTAGCGCGACTTGATGCCGGACGCTTTTTCGATGAAGGCCACACTCGACAGCTCGAGCGCCGTGACCGCGCCTTCGGCGATGGCGCCGGCGTTGTCGGCGTTGAACTGTTCGGCGTAGGCGTTGAAGCAGGCGACCAGCTCTTCGTTGGAAATGGACTGCGCCGGCGTGTAGAGGCCGGTACCGCTGATGACGGCTTGTTTCATTTTTAAACTTTCACATTAAGCAATGGCTCGCGCCAATAATGAGGCAAATTCTACACAATGGCCGCACGATCGGCGAAAAAGCCGCGAAAATAAAAACGGCGCCCGCAGGCGCCGCTCAGGCCGCTACAACGACGGACGCTTATTTCTTGGCCAGATCCTTCTTCGCGCCGCCGTCCGCCTGCACCACCGTGGTCTCCGGCTTGGCCAGCTTGACCGGCAAGCCCTTCAGATGGTTGAGCGCCTGCGCCAGCTGGAAATCCTCGCCGCTGCCGTACTCCAGCGGCTTGCGGTTTTTCTCCAGCGCCACGATGCGCAGCTGTTCCTCCAGCTCGTCGCGCTTGGTCTTGGCGATTTCCTGGTCGCGGTCGTTGGACAGGTGCTTGTCCAGGTCGGCCTCGCGGGTGCGCAGCGCGTTCAGGCCGTCGCCGTCGGCGTTCTCGTCGACCGGCACGTCCGGCGTGATGCCCTTGGCCTGGATCGAGCGGCCGTTCGGCGTGTAGTAGCGCGCCGTGGTCAGCTTGACCGCCGTGTCGGCCGTCAGCTGGCGGATGGTCTGCACCGAGCCCTTGCCGAAGGTCTGGGTGCCGATGATGTCGGCGCGCTTGTAATCCTGCAGCGCGCCGGCGACGATTTCCGACGCCGACGCCGAGCCGGTATTGACCAGCACCACCATCTTGACCTGCTTGACGGCGGCCGGCAGCCTGGCCAGCGCGTCGCTGTCGTTGCGCAGCGCATAGTATTCGGGGCGGCCGTAGAAGATCTGCTTCTGGTCCGGCAGCTGGCCGTTGGTCGAGACGATGGCCGCGTCCTTCGGCAGGAAGGCGGCGGCGACGCCGATGGCGCCCTGCAGCACGCCGCCCGGGTCGTTGCGCAGGTCCAGCACCAGGCCTTTGATGTTCGGGTCCTGCTTGTACAGTTCGATGATCTTGGCGGCCATGTCGTCGACGGTCGGCTCCTGGAACTGCGAGATGCGCAGCCATGCGTAGCCCGGCTCGACCAGCTTGCCCTTGACGCTCTTCTGGTGGATTTCTTCGCGCGTGATGTTGAACACCAGCGGCTCGGCCTCGCCCTTGCGCAGCACGGTCAGGCTGACCTTGCTGTGCGGCTCGCCGCGCATTTTCTTGACCGACTCGTCCAGGCTCATGCCCTTGATGGGCGTGCTGTCGAGCCGGCTGATCAGGTCGCCCGCCTTGATGCCGGCGCGCCAGGCCGGCGAATCCTCGATCGGCGCGACGATCTTGATGTAGCCGTCCTCGCTCTGGCCGATCTCGATGCCGAGGCCGACGAACTTGCCCTGCGAGCCCTCGCGCAGTTCGGCGTAGGCTTTCTTGTCCAGGTAGGCGGAGTGCGGATCGAGCGAGGCCACCATGCCGGAGATGGCTTCCGTCAGCAGCTTCTTGTCCTCGACCGGCTCGACGTAGTCGGACTTGATCAGCCCGAACACATCGGCCAGCTGGCGCAGCTCTTCGAGCGGCAGCGGCGGGTCCGCCGGCTTTTGCGCCATGGCGGAGAATTGCAGCGACACCGCGATGCCGGCGACGACGCCGAGCCCGACCAATCCGGAATTCTTTAGTTTCTTGCCCATGTTTCACCTGTCGAAGCGTTGATGCATTGAGCCGCTGCGGCCCCGCAGCATGCATGAGTCGAGTATAAACCTGATTTCCAGCAAACGTAGTAGCCCCCGCGAAATCATTTATACCTTTACGAGGATTTACAACGGTTGCCGTTGACTTCCAAAGCGCACCATACGCTGCTTGGTGAAACGCCAAGTTTGCTGTTTTGTATGCTGTGTATCCCTCACGTTCACGTCGGTAAGTAATTGTAAGAAGTCGGTGGAGAGGCAATTTCGCGTCCTAAACTGAACTCGTATTTCTCTCTACCCTGAAGTGGTTTTTTGCCTGCGCCCCAAGCGCAGGCTTTTTTTTACCTACGGAGCAATCATGCGATTTTTGTCCCTTCCTTCCTGTTCCGTGTTGCGCCGCGTCAGTGCGGCGCTGGCCTTGTCGGCGCTGCTGGCGCCCGCCTTCGCGCTGCCGGTGATGGAAATGCGCGCCGAGGACTTTCTACCGATGGCGGCCGAGCTGAAAAAATCGCTGAACCTGAACACCAATCAACAGACGCTGTGGCAGCAGGTCGAAAGCAAGACCCGCAACCTGCTGCGCGAGCGCAAGACCCGCCGCGACCATCTGCAAGCCGCGACCCAGGCCGGCACGCAAGGCGCCAACGTCGAGCTGCGCGACCTGGCCAAGGCCATCGACGAGGAAACCACCGTCAGCGCCAATGAAGAGAAGCTGATGCGCGAATGGTGGCTGACCGTCAACGATGCATTGAATGAAACCCAGCGCCAGGCCATGGTGCAACTGGTCGGCGAGCAGTTGCTGCGCGTGGCCGATCACAGCGGCGCCGCCGCGCGTCCGGAGCGCAGGGAAGAGGGCGGCGGCGAACATCGCGGCGGTGGCCGCAAAGGCGGCATGGGCGGCGGCATGGGCGGCGGTATGGGTGGCGGCGTCGGTGTCGGCGCGGGCGGCGCCAGCATCAACCTGCCGGGCGGCTAAGCCGTGTGTATCGTAAAGTAAAAAGCGGCCTCCCGGCCATTTTGCCGGCGGGCCTGACGGTAGAATTGGCCGATGAATCCGATCAGTAAATTACTACCCGCCGCTTGCCTGGCCTTGCTGGGCGCCGGCGAAGTCCAGGCGCAGAGCGACGCCACGGTGCAGGCCGCACCGCAACCGGCGGCGCAGCCCGCGCCGAAGTCGGCGCCGCAGCCGGACGGCAAGCCGGTGCAGCAAGTGACCATCAGCGGCGGCCGCGCCAGCGACATGGACGAGCGCCGCAACTCGGTGGCCGGCAAGCAGATCTACGGCCGCGAAGAACTCGACCGCAACGGCGACAGCAACCTCGGCGACATCCTCAAGCGCCTGCCCGGCGTCACCATCGGCGGCCGCCCCGGTCGCGGCGGCGATGTGCGCATGCGCGGCATGGGCAGCGGCTACACCCAGGTGCTGCTCAACGGCGAGCGTCCGCCGCCGGGCTTCTCGATGGAATCGCTGTCGCCGGACCAGGTGGAGCGGGTGGAGATCATGCGCGGCCCGGTCGCCGAGCACAGCACGCGCGCCATCGCCGGCACCATCAACATCATCCTGCGCGACGGCTACCAGCAGAAGGACAACCAGCTCAAGCTGACCGACACCATCGAGCAGGGCCGGCACGCGCCGAACGTCTCGCTGACCGTGCCGGGCAAGACCGGCAACCTGACCTGGCTGCTGACCGGCTCCGTGTTCGAGAACCGCCAGCACGACCAGAGCGAAACCTACAACCGCGACACCCGCGACGACGGCGTGGTGCTCAAGGACCAGAATGTACTGGATGAAACCGCACGCACGACGCGCGGCATCCACCTGACACCGCGGCTGTCCTACAAGTTCGACAACGGCGACACGTTGAACTTCCAGCCCTTCCTGATGGCCAACCGCAGCGACAGCGACAACCGCAGCGACCTGACGCAGAACTTCGGCCTGGTGCCGGCCGCCTTGCTGCAGCCGCCCGAGTACAACCTGGCGCTGACCGGCGCGCATGCGGAGTCGACCTTCCTGCGCGGCTTCGGCAACTGGGTGCACAAGCTGCAGGGCGCGTCCAAGCTGGACGTCAAGTTCGGCTTCGGCGCCGGCCACAGCGACAGCGATTCCGTGCGCAACCAGTACGACGGCGCCGGCGGGCTGCTGGACCGTTTCACCGACACCGCCAGCGTGCGCGACCGCAGCGCCAGCACCGGCGGCAAGTACACCACGCCGATCGGCAAGGAGCATTCGCTGGCGGCCGGCTGGGACGTGGAGCTGGGCCACCGCGTCGAGACCAAGACCTCGGTCGACAAGGACGGCAACGCCCAGTTCGCCGATTCCGGCGACAACCTGACCGCCGATACCCGCCGCCTGGCCGTGTTCGCGCAGGACGAGTGGGATATCTCGTCGCAATGGTCGGGCTACGCCGGCCTGCGCTGGGAAGGCATCCGCACCACCAGTACCCGCGCCGGCGCCGACGTCAGCAACACCAGCAGCGTGCTCAGTCCGCTGCTGCATGCGGTCTACCGCATCCCCGGCCACGCCAAGGACCAGATCCGCGCCAGCCTGACCAAGAGCTACAAGGCGGCCAACATCCAGGACCTGATCGCCTTGCCGTCGCTGTCGCGGCTGAACAGCGCCACCCGGCCCGACCGCACCGGCAACCCGGACCTGAAGCCGGAGCTGGCGACCGGCCTCGACATGGCGTATGAACACTACCTGGGCCGCAGCGGCATCCTCACCGCCGGCGCCTTTATCCGCGACATCGACGACCTGATCCGCCGCGACATCAGCCTGCAGGACACGGCCACCGGTCAGCGCTGGGTCTCGACCCCGCGCAACATCGGCCACGCCCGCACCAAGGGCATCGAGCTGGAGGCCAAGTTCCAGTTGCAGGAGTTGATGACCGACGGCCCGGCCATCGACTTCCGTTCCAACTACAGCCACTTCTGGTCCAGCGTGGACGATATCCCCGGCCCCAACAACCGGCTTGACGCGCAGCCCAGGCAGACCGCCAACGTCGGCCTCGACTACCGCCTGAAGGAACAGCCGCTGACCCTGGGCGCCAGCCTGAACTGGACGCCGCCGACGCTGATCCAGAGCAGCGTGTCGCAACTGGTCGGCACCAGCCGCAAGCGCTCGTTCGACGCCTACGGCCTGTGGAAGTTCAACAGCCGCAACCAGCTGCGCATCTCGGCCAACAATATGGTGGCGGAAGACGCGGTCGGTAGTAATATCGTCACCACCAACGGCCTGGCACAATTGGCCAACACGATCAACCAGACCTATGTGGTCTGGAGCGTCAAATACGAGACCAAATTCTAAGGACACCACTTGAAACGTATATTGCTGACCGCACTGGCCCTGAGCCTGATGAACGCTTACGCCGCCGACACCGCCCCCGTCTCCGGCATCGACACCAAGTACATCGACGCCAGCGTGCGTCCGCAGGATGATTTCTTCAGCCACCTCAACGGCGGCTGGCTGAAAACCACCGAGATCCCCGGCGACAAATCCAGCTGGGGCACCTTCGCCAAGCTGCGCGACGACGTGCTGCCCGAGCTGCGCGGCATCATCGAAACCGCGGACGCCGACAAGGCCCGCAAGCCAGGCAGCGACGCGCAGAAAATCGGCGACCTCTACGCCAGTTTCATGGACGAGCAAAAGCTCGAGTCGGTGGGCGTCAAGCCGCTGACCGGCGAGCTCAACGCCATTCGCGGCATCAAGGACAAAAAAGCCTTCCCGATGCTGGTGGCGCACCTGGACAAGATCGGCGTCGCCACGCCGTACAGCCTGTCGGTGCGGCCGGACGCGCGCGAATCGAGCCGGTACGCGGTCTACATCGGCCAGAGCGGCCTGGGCCTGCCGGACCGCGACTACTACCTGAAAAAGGACGACGCCAAGATGGCCGCCGCGCTGGCCAAGTACGAAGTCCTGATCGCCAAGCTGCTCGGCCTGGCCGGCAACAAGGACCCGGGCGGCAACGCCAAGGCCATCGTCGCGCTGGAAACCGCGCTGGCCGAGGCGCAATGGACCAAGGTGCAGAACCGCGATCCGGTCAAGCGCTACAACAAGACGCCGATCAACAAGCTGGCCGAGCTGGCGCCGGGCTACGACTGGGGCCACGCGCTGGCCGCCGCCGGCGTCGCCAACAAGGTCGACTACGTCATCGTCAGCCAGCCGAGCTACCTGGGCGGCTTCAACACCGCGCTGGAGAAGACCGACCTGGCGACCTGGAAGGCCTACTTCGAATGGCAGGTGCTGCGCAGCGCCGCCCCCTACATGGCCAAGGCCTTTGCCGACGCCCACTTCGATTTCTACAGCACCGTGCTGACCGGCGTGGCCGTCAAGCCGCCGCGCTGGAAGCAGGCGGTGATGCTGGAGGAACGCGCGCTGGGCGAGATGCTGGGCAAGCTCTACGTGGCGCAGTATTTCCCGCCCGAGCGCAAGGCGCGCATGGACGAGCTGGTCAAGAACCTGCTGGCCGCGTACCAGACCAGCATCGACCAGCTCGACTGGATGAGCCCGGAAACCAAGAAGGAAGCGCAAGCCAAGCTGGCCAAGTTCACGCCCAAGATCGGCTACCCGAACAAGTGGCGCGACTACGCGTCGCTGACCATCCTCAAGAGCGACCTGGTCGGCAACGTCATGCGCGCCGAGAACTTCGCGCACCAGCGCATGGTCGACAAGCTGGGCAAGCCGATCGACCGCGAGGAATGGGGCATGACGCCGCAGACCATCAACGCCTATTACAACTCGACGATGAACGAGATCGTGTTCCCGGCCGCGATCCTGCAGCCGCCGTTATTCGACGCCAACGCCGACGACGCCGTCAACTACGGCGCCATCGGCGCGGTGATCGGCCATGAAATCAGCCACGGCTTCGACGACGGCGGCAGCCAGTCCGATGGCGACGGCAACCTGCGCGACTGGTGGACCAAGCAGGACCGCGCCAACTTCAAGGCCAAAACCGACGCGCTGGTCAAGCAGTACAGCGGCTACAGCCCGATCAAGGGCTACCACGTCAACGGCGAGCTGACCCTGGGCGAGAACATCGCCGACAACAGCGGCGCGGCGATCGCCTACAAGGCCTACAAGCTGTCGCTGGGCGGCAAGCCGGCCCCGATGATCGACGGCCTGAGCGGCGACCAGCGCTTCTTCATGGGCTGGGGCCAGGTGTGGCGCAGCAAGGTGCGCGACGACCAGCAAATCCTGCTGATCAAGACCGATCCGCATTCGCCGGGCCAGTTCCGCACCAACGGCACGCTGGTCAACCAGCCGGGTTTCTACGACGCCTTCGGCGTCAAGCCGGGCGACAAGATGTATGTTGCGCCGGAACAGCGCGTCAACATCTGGTAAACGCTGAATGCGCATAAAAGGCCACTCGCTGTGGCCTTTTTGCTATTGTTCTGAATCCTTGCTCGTCACATTGGAGAGATAGACTTGAAAACAGCACATGTGCTCAGCGCGCTGACCCTGGCGCTGCTGGCCTCGGCCGGCGCGTATGCGCAGCAAAAAAGTTCGGGCGTGGACCTGGCCAATATCGACGCCTCGGTGCGTCCGCAGGACGACTTCTTCCTTAACCTGAACGGCAAGTGGCTGGCCAAGACCGAGATCCCCTCGGACAAGTCCAGCTGGGGCTCGTTTGAAAAGCTCGACGACGACACCAAGCCGCAACTGCGCGCCATCATCGAAGCTGCCGCCGCCGACGCCGGCAAGACGCCAGGCTCGGACGCGCAGCGCATCGGCGACTTCTTCGCCAGCTACATGGACGAGGCGAAGCTGGAAACGCTGCGCCTGGCGCCGCTGAAGGCCGAGCTCGACCGCGTCGCCGCGCTGGCGGACAAGAAAGACCTGCCCGGGCTGATCGCCCACTACCACCGCATCGGCGTGACCACGCCGTTCGGCTTCGTCATCCACCAGGACAACAAGGACTCGACCAAATACGTGGCCGACCTGGTGCAGGACGGCCTGAGCCTGCCGGACCGCGACTACTACCTGAAAAAGTCGGACAAGAAAATGGCCGAGACGCTGGCCAAGTACCAGCAGCATGTGACGAAGATGCTCACTTTAGCAGGCAACGCCAGTGCCGCCGCCGACGCCAAGGCCATCGTCGCGCTGGAAACCGAGATGGCGAAAATCCAATGGACCAAGGTGCAGCTGCGCGACCCGGTCAAGGCTTATAACAAGATCGCGCTGGACAAGCTGCCCAAGCTGGCCCCGGGCTTCGACTGGACCACCTGGCTCAAGGACACCGGCATCGCCGGCAAGGTCGACTACGTGATCGTCAGCCAGCCGAGCTTCATCAGCGGCGCCGACAAGCTGCTGGCCAGGACGCCGCTGTCGACCTGGAAGGCCTGGTTCCAGTGGCAGGTGATCCACGCCAGCGCGCCGTATCTGTCCAAGGATTTCGCGCTGGAGAACTTCGCCTTCTACGGCACCGTGCTCAGCGACATCAAGGAACAGCAGCCGCGCTGGAAGCGCGCGGTCAACGCCGCCGACGGCGCGCTGGGCGAGAGCCTGGGCAAGCTGTACGTCGAGCAGCACTTCCCGGCCGAGCGCAAGGCGCGCATGGAAGCGCTGGTGCAAAACCTGCTGGCGGCGTTCAAGCAAAGCATCGATACCTTGGACTGGATGAGCCCGGAAACCAAGAAGCAGGCGCAAGCCAAGCTGGCCAAGTTCACCGTCAAGATCGGCTATCCGAACAAGTGGCGCGATTACTCGAAACTGTTGGTGGCCAGGGATGACCTGGTCGGCAACGTGCAGCGCTCGCACGCCTTTGACTACGACAAGGAAGTCAACAAGCTCGGCAAGCCGATCGACCGCGACGAGTGGGGCATGACGCCGCAAACCGTCAACGCCTATTACAACCCGGAGCTCAACGAGATCGTGTTCCCGGCCGTGATCCTGCAGCCGCCGTTCTTCGACGCCGACGCCGACGACGCCGTCAACTACGGCGCCATCGGCGCCGTCATCGGCCACGAGATCAGCCATGGCTTCGACGACCAGGGCGCCCAGTACGACGGCGACGGCAACCTGCGCGACTGGTGGACCAAGGCCGACCACAAGAACTTCGCGGCCAAGACCAAAATGCTGGTCAAGCAGTACAACGGCTACAGCCCGGTCAAGGGCTACTTCGTCAACGGCGAGCTGACCCTGGGCGAGAACATCGCCGACAACAGCGGCGCCGCCATCGCCTACAAGGCCTATCTGCTGTCGCTGGGCGGCCGGCCGGCGCCGGTGATCGACGGCCTGACGGGCGAGCAGCGCTTCTACATGGGCTTCGGCCAGGTGTGGCGCAGCAAGATCCGCGACGCGCAGCAAATCGTTTATCTCAAATCCGATCCGCATTCGCCCGACCAGTTCCGCGCCAACGGCACCGTGCGCAACCAGCCCGGCTTCTACAGCGCCTTCGGCGTCAAGCCCGGCGACAAGATGTACCTGGCGCCAAAAGACCGCGTTATGATGTGGTGAAGCCCGCCGCCATGAGTGGGCATGTTGAAGTTTTTTAACGAAGAGGGAATTTTTGTGAAACGTCATCTGTTAAGTGCATTGACCCTGAGCCTGATCGCGGGCTTGGCGGGCGCCGCCGCCGACACCAAAAGTGTCGCACCGGCCAGCGCAAAGGTAGCCAGCGGCAAAATGGCGTCCGGCATCGCCGTCGAATACATCGACCCGTCCGTGCGCGCCCAGGACGACCTGTTCACCCACATGAACGGCAAATGGCTGGCCACCACCGAGATCCCGGCCGACAAGTCGAGCTGGGGCAGCTTCGCCAAACTGCGCGACGACATCCAGCCGCAACTGCGCGCCATCATCGAAGGCGCCGCCGCAAACAAGGCCGGCGGCGCGGAAGCCCAGCGCATCGGCGACCTGTACGCCAGCTTCATGGATGAAGCCAGGCTGGAACAGCTGGGCCTGACCCCGCTGAAGGCGGAAATGGCCAAGATCGCCGCCGTGGGCGACAAGAAGCAACTGCCGGCGCTGATCTCGCACCTCAACCAGATCGGCGTGAGCGCGCCGTACTACTACACCGTCCACCAGGACAACAAGGATTCCACCAAGTACGTGGCCGACATCTACCAGGCCGGGCTGGGCCTGCCTGACCGCGATTACTACCTGAAAGCCGACGACGCCAAGATGGCCGACGCGCTGGCCAAGTACGAACTGCACATCGGCAAGATGCTGACCTTGGCGGGCGACGCCCACGGCGCCGTCACCGCCCACGCCATCGTCGAATTCGAGAAGGAACTGGCCAAGCTGCAATGGACCAAGGTCGAACTGCGCGACCCGGTCAAGGCCTACAACAAGGTCGACATCGCCAAGCTGGGCGAGGTGGCGCCGGGCTACGACTGGAACGCCTACCTGGCCGACGCCGGCGTCGCGGGCAAGGTCAGCTACGTGATTGTCAGCCAGCCAAGCTACCTCAAGGGCATGACCGCGCTGCTCGACAGCACGCCACTCGACACCCTCAAGGCCTACTTCAACTGGCAGCTGCTGCGCGCCAATGCGCCGTATCTGAGCAAGGCCTACGTCGACGAGAACTTCGCCTTTTACGGCACCGTGCTGAGCGGCGTGACCGAGCAGCGTCCACGCTGGAAGCGCGGCGTCGCCGTCACCGAAGGCGCGCTGGGCGAAGCGGTCGGCAAGCTGTATGTCGAAGCGCACTTCTCGGCCGAGCGCAAAGCCCGCATGGAAGCGCTGGTGAAAAACCTGCTGGCCGCTTACAAGACCAGCATCGACAAGCTGGACTGGATGAGCCCGGTCACCAAGAAGCAGGCGCAAGCCAAGCTGGCCAAGTTCACCACCAAGATCGGCTACCCGAACAAGTGGCGCGACTACTCCAAGCTGACGGTCACCAAGGACGACCTGGTCGGCAACGTGCTGCGTTCGCGCCAGTTCGACTACAACAAGGAACTGAACAAGCTGGGCAAGCCGATCGACCGCGACGAATGGGGCATGACGCCGCAGACCGTCAACGCCTACTACAACCCGGAGATGAACGAGATCGTGTTCCCGGCCTCGATCCTGCAGGCGCCGTTCTTCAACGCCGACGCGGATGACGCGCTCAACTACGGCGCCATCGGCGGCGTGATCGGCCACGAGATCAGCCACGGCTTCGACGACCAGGGCGCCCAGTACGACGGCGACGGCAATCTGCGCGACTGGTGGACCGCCGCCGACCACAAGAACTTCGCGGCCAAGACCAAGATGCTGGTGGAGCAGTACAACCAGTTCAGCCCGCTGCCAGGCTACCACGTCAACGGCGAGCTGACCCTCGGTGAGAACATCGCCGATAACAGCGGCGTGGCGATCGCGTACAAGGCCTACAAGCTGTCGCTGAACGGCAAGAAAGCGCCGGTGATCGACGGCCTGACCGGCGACCAGCGCTTCTACATGGGCTTCGCGCAAGTGTGGCGCCTGAAGATGCGTGAAGCGCAGCAGATCGTGCAGATCAAGACCGACCCGCACTCGCCAGGCCAGTTCCGCGCCAACGGCCCGATGCGCAACCAGCCGGGCTTCTACGACGCCTTCGGCGTGAAGCCGGGCGACAAGATGTACCTGGCACCAAAAGACCGCGTCATCATGTGGTAACGACGTAAAAAGGGCCGCAGCGATGCGGCCCTTTTTTTATAGCCGATGGATTTTCCTTTGCAAGATCCGACTGAACCTGGGTAATCCCTGGCGCTCGTATGTGGCGAGCAACTGGTGTGAGGTCTTGGGAGGGCTTCTCAACCGCTGCCGTAAATCCCTGATCGCCTCTAATGCGGTGGTCTCGTCGTAGGAAAAGCGCGATACCAGAAAATCGTCCGGGTGCTGCACCGTAATTTCTGGAATGCCTGCAAAGTCTTTGATGTTGAAAGTGACAATCGCATCCGCTTCGCTGGCGATTGCTGCTGCGATGACATGACGGTCATCGGGATCAGGCAGCGTGATGGTGTCGATCAGATGTTCAAAATTTTCGATCAAGCAGTCTTCAATTGCTTCGCTCATCAGGGCGGCGGTGCGGTTCAGCGCTTCCGGTTGGAGATCTGGCCGGTGCCGCAGAAGATTGCCGATCCATTCATCCTGGATTGTGCGGGTCCAGCGTGCTTGATATAGGCCTGCCGAGGCGAGGCTGAGCAACAGATCGCGTAGCGGCGCGGGGTAAAGCACGCAGGCGTCCAGCACCGCTACATATCGATTCGCCGCCATCAGTACCCCATATTCAGCTCCTGAGCTTGATCCACAAGTTGCTGGAGCGCTTGGTGAGCAACGTCTTGACGCTCCTGCTTGTACGCGACCAAACCATCCAATGTCACTTTGCCTTGTCGCAGCAGGTTCGCAAGGTACTCGGGGGAGACATTCAAAAAGAGCGCTGCCTGCAAAATCGCCACTTCATCCGTAATTAGTGTGCTCGACATAGTGATCCTCCTGGAGGCAGGCCTTTCAATTTAAACCGGATTGGTTGGACGGCTTTGGTTTAGATCAGCGTCAGGCCATTCAAATTTCAGAGTAAACTACAGGCTTCGAATTTCAAGAACTCTACCCTATGCGCTATACCGCGTTCACCGCGTTCATTGTCCTGTCGCTGCCGCTGCTGCTGAGCGCCTGCGGCGACTCGTACACGCCCGTCAACCTGTACATGGCGGCCACGCCGGAATGCAAGACCTGGCAGGAAGGCTCGCGCTTCGAGCTGCCGCGCGGGATCAGCGTCGCCACCACACCGCCGGTCACGTTGCCGGACGGCGGCGCCGAGTTCACCTTCGTCTATGTGCTGCCGCGCGGCGAGCGCGCCGTCTTCACCACCCGCGACTACGCCGTCACCGCGCCCAAGGGCGCCGTGCTGGCCAAGGCTGAACTGGTGTCGTTCTACCAGCGCACCACCACCTCGCGCCCGGAAATCGTCGAAGAAATCCCCAAGGTGCCCGACATGCTGATCGCCGGCGCCACCGGCGAGGAAACCATCTGGCGCGTGCGCCTGCGCGTCAAGGACAAGCTGCCCGAGCGCTTCGACGTCATGCCGCCCCCGTTCAAGATCGCGCTCAAGGATTATCCGATGCGCACCTTCACCTACCGCTACTTCCCCGAGCGCAAAGCCTTTGGCCTGTGCAGCTGAGCGGATTTCCGCATAAGCGCTGCCCCATGCATGCGGATTTCCGCCTGAATCCGCAAGCCGGGATTTCGCGATCCCTTACAAATCAATGACTTGATCCGTGCCACCAGCTTGGCACGGAAGCTGCAATGTCTCCGGTAACTACAACCACAAAGGAGACACGCATGTCCAAGTTCCGTCTGTTATCCCTGACCGCCGCCATCGCCCTGATCGCAGCCACCGGCGCGCAAGCGCAGGAAGTGGTCCGCCTCGGCAACCTCAAGTTCGCCCACTACGGCGCCGTCTCGTACATCAAGGAAATCGCGCCGAAATGCGGCATCAAGGTCGAGGAACATGTCTTCGCCAAGGGCCCGGACGTGATGCAGGCCATCCTCGCCGGCGAGCTCGACGTCGGCGCCACCGCCTCCGAGGCCGCCATCTCCGGCCGTGCCAACGGTGCGCCGATCTACGTCGTGGCCGGCTTCGCCAAGGGCGGCGCGCGCCTGGTAGCCCGTCCCGACGGCAACATCAAATCGGTCAAGGATTTGAAGGGCAAGAAAGTCGGCGTCACGCGCGGCGGCATCCACGAGGTGCTGCTGGTGGCCGAACTGGCCCAGGCCGGCCTGACTTCGTCGGACCAGCCAGGCAAGGACGTGCAGCTGGTGTTCCTGGCCTTCGCCGATCTGAACCAGGCGCTGATGGGCAAGAACATCGACGCCATCATGCAGAGCGAGCCGCAATCGTCGCAGGCGATCAACAAGGGCTTCGGCGTCGAAGTGATGAAGCCGTACGACACGCCGATCGGCGCGCCGGTGCGCACCATGGTGATGAGCGAGAAGTTCTACAAGGAGCGCCGCGCCACCGCCGCCAAATTCATGAGCTGCTTCGTCCAAGCCACCAAGCTGTTCATCGACAACCAGGCCGTCGCCGAGAAATACGTGCGTGAAGTGATCTTCAAGAACCAGATCACCAAGGACGATTTCGAGGACGCGATCAGCAACTCGCCGTACACCTACGACATCACCGCCGAGCACATCCAGGTCACCACCGACGTCATGGCCAAGCACGGCACCGGCAAGATGCGCACGCCGCCGGTCGCCAAAGACTGGGTCAAGACCGACCTGCTGGACGCGGCCAAGAAAAGCCTGAACATTCAATAAGCGGAGACACGCATCATGAGCAAGAATAACTGGCGCGAAACCGCCTCGGGCGCGATCGTTCCCATCATCATCGTCGCGCTGTGGCAAGCCAGCGCGATGCTCGGCTGGGTCAACCCGCAAGTGCTGCCGTCGCCGCTGGCGGTGGTGCAGAAGTGGTTTGAATACCTGCTGCCGCTGACCGCCTACGATCCGGCCGCCGGTTCGTGGATCAGCTGGGCGCTGTCCGGCGAGCTGCTGGGCGACACCGTCGGCAGCATGTACCGCGTGGTGGTCGGCTTCGCCATCGGCGCCGGCCTGGCCTTGCCGCTGGGCCTGCTGATGGGATCGAGCAAGCGCGTGTATGCGTGGTTCAACCCGCTGATGCAGGTGCTGCGTCCGATCCCGCCGATCGCCTACATCCCGCTGGCCATCCTGTGGTTCGGCCTGGGCAACGCGCCGGCCTTGTTCCTGATCTCGCTGGGCGCGTTCTTCCCGGTGCTGGTCAACACCATCGCCGGCGTGCGCCAGGTCGACGGCATCTACATCCGCGCCGCGCGCAACCTCGGCGTCAGCCAGCGCACGATGTTCGTGCGCGTGATGCTGCCGGCCGCCGTGCCCTACATCCTGTCCGGTGTGCGGATCGGCATCGGCACCGCCTTCATCGTGGTGATCGTCTCCGAGATGATCGCCGTCAGCAACGGCCTCGGCTTCCGCATTCTCGAAGCGCGCGAATACTTCTGGTCCGACAAAATCATCGCCGGCATGATCAGCATCGGCATGCTGGGCCTGATCATCGACGTCGGCATGAACAAACTGAACAATCATCTGCTGCGCTGGCATCGCGGCCTGGAGAACTGACATGAGCGCTACCCATATCCAAGTCCAAGGTGTCAACAAGGTCTTCAAGACCGCCGAGCGCGACGTCGTCGCGCTGCAGGACATCAACCTCGACATCCCGCAAGGCCAGTTCGTCTGCCTGCTGGGCCCATCGGGCTGCGGCAAGTCGACCTTGCTCAACGCCATCGCCGGCTTCGCGCTGCCGTCGTCCGGCAGCATCACCGCCGACGGCAAGCTGGTCACCGGCCCCGGCCCGGAGCGCGGCATGGTGTTCCAGGAGTACGCGCTGTTCCCGTGGATGACGGTGGAGAAGAACATCGCCTTCGGCCTGGAAATCAAGGGCATGGCGCAAGCGGCGATCGATTCCAAGGTCGACCAGCTGCTCAAGATGCTGTCGCTGAGCGACTTCAAGAACCGCTTCCCGAAAGATCTGTCGGGCGGCATGCGCCAGCGCGTCGCCATCGCCCGCGTGCTGGCGCTGGACTCGCCGATCATGCTGATGGACGAGCCGTTCGGCGCGCTCGACGCGCTGACGCGCCGCAACCTGCAGGACGAGCTGCTGCGCCTCTGGGCCGAGCTGAAGAAGACCATCATCTTCGTCACCCACTCGATCGAAGAGGCGATCTACCTGGCCGACCGCATCGTGGTCATGACCTACCGCCCGGGCACGGTCAAGCGCGACATCATCGTCGAGCTGCCGCGCCTGCGCGATCCGTCGTCCAACGAGTTCAACGCGCTCAAGCGCGAGCTGGGCCAGCTGGTGATGGAAGAGCAGCAGCGCCACCATAACGATGAAATCCGCATGGCCGCGGTCGACTAAGTCCGGGGGTGCAGTAGAATCCGCGTATGCGCGCCAAAAAATCCCTGCTCCTGCTGTTCGCGCTGGCCTGCGCGCTGGGCCTGATTGCCGGCTCCTGGCTGGCGGGCACGGCGCGCGCGCGGGCCGAATTGCAGCAGCAGGGCCAGCGCCAGCTCCAGCTGATGGCGCCGGACCTGCAATCGCTGCTGCAAAAATACGAGACGCTGCCCTTCGTGCTGGGCTTCCAACCGGACCTGATCGAAGCGCTGGCGCAACCGTCGGACCGCTCGGCGATCACGCGGCTGAACAGCACGTTGCAAACCATCCAGCAACAGGCCAAGGTCGGCGCCATCTACGTGATGGACCGCGACGGCCTGACCATCGGCGCCAGCAACTGGGACCAGCCGCTGGGCTTTGTCGGCAAAAACTTTTCCTATCGGCCGTATTTCGACGCGGCGCTGCACGGCAGGGCGGGGCGCTTCTACGGCATCGGCACCAGCACCAGCGAGGCCGGCTACTTCATCGCCCAACCGGTGTACCGCAACGGCAGCGCCGGCGGGCCGGTCGCCGGCGTGGTGGTGGTCAAGATCAGCCTGGCCGACTTCGAACGCACCTGGCGCAGCAGCGACGACGCCATCGTACTGGCCGACCGCAGCGGCGTGATCTTCCTCAGCAACCGTCCCGACTGGATCTACCGCAGCCTGCGCCCGCTGGACGTTGACACCGAGCGGCAGCTGGCGCATACGCAGCAGTACATGGGCCAGCGCGTGACGCCATTGTCCGGGCATCCGGATTTGTTCGTGACGCAAGCGGTCGGCGAGCTGGGCTGGCAGCTGATGCTGTTCCCGCGCCAGACGCGGGTGCTGCGCGCCGGCCTGCAATGGGCGTCGGCGGCCGCGCTGCTGCTGGCCTGCGCGGCCTTGTCCGGCTGGGCCGTACACCAGCGCCGGCGCCGGCTGGAGGAGCGCAGCGCATCGCGCGCCGCCCTGCAGCAGGCCGCCGCCGAGCTGGACGACAAGATCGTCGAGCGCACGCAGCAACTGCGCACCACCAACCAGCATCTGGAAAGCAAATACGCCAAGCTGCAGGAAACCGAACACCTGCTGCGCTCGACCCAGAACGAACTGGTCCAGGCCGGCAAGCTGGCGATGCTGGGGCAGATGGCGACCGGCATCACGCATGAGCTGAACCAGCCGCTGGCCGCGATCCGCGCCTTCGCCGACAACGCCCGCATCTTCCTGGAGCGCGGACAGGGCGAGCAGGTGGCCGGCAATCTCGGCCACATCAGCGAGGCCAGCGCGCGCATGGGCGCCATCATCGGCCAACTGAAGGGTTTCGCGCGCAAGGACGAGACGATGGGAGCGGTGGACCTGGCGGCGTCGGTGCGCGCCTCGGCATTTTTGCTGGAGAGCGAGTTCCGCCGCCACGCCGTCGCGCTGGAGATCGACGCGGCGGACGGCCTCAAGGTCACCGGCGACAGCGTGCGCATCGAGCAGGTGTTGATCAACCTGCTGCGCAACGCCTTGGATGCGGTCGAGGCCGGCGAGCGGCGCGAGGTTGCGATCCGCCTGGCGCGCGACGGCGACCACGCGCTGGTCAGCATCAGCGACAGCGGCGCCGGCATCCCGGACCAGGTGGCCGCGCATTTGTTTGAACCGTTTTTCACCACCAAGCCGTCCGGCAAAGGGCTGGGCTTGGGGCTGGCGATTTCGTCGTCGATCGTGCAGGCCATGAACGGCCAGCTGACGGCGCAGAATCAAGCCGGCGGCGGCGCGCGCTTCGAGCTGCGGCTGCCGCTACAACAAGGAGGTTGATGTGCAAGCGATACTGATCGAAGACGAAGCCGCGCTGCGCCTGGCCGCGACCCAGACGCTGGAACTGGGCGGCTTCAGCGTGCAGCCTTGCGCCAGTGCCGAGGAAGCGCTGGCGCTGCTGCGCGCCGACTATCCCGGCGTGGTGGTCACCGACGTGCGCCTGCCGGGCAAATCCGGCATGGAGCTGCTGGCGCACGTGGCCGCGCTGGACGCCGGCTTGCCGGTCATCGTCGTCACCGGCCACGGCGACGTCGACATGGCGGTGAGCGCCATGCGCGCCGGCGCCTACGACTTCATCGAGAAGCCGTTCGCCAGCGAACGCCTGCTGGACTCGGTGCGGCGCGCGCAGGAGCGGCGCCGGCTGGTGCTGGAAAACCGCCAGCTGCGCACCGCCCGCGCCCGGCATCCGGACATGCCCGACCTGGTCGGCAACTCGGCCGCCATCGAGCAGCTCAAGCTCATGATCCGCAACGTCGCCCCGGCCGGCGTGGACGTGCTGATCAACGGCCAGACCGGCACCGGCAAGGAAGTGGTGGCGCGGCTGCTGCATGCGGCCAGCGGACGCAAGGGCAACTTCGTCGCCATCAACTGCGGCGCCTTGCCGGAGTCGGTGTTCGAAAGCGAAATCTTCGGCCACGAGGCGGGCGCCTTCACCGGCGCGCAAAAACGCCGCATCGGCAAGCTGGAGTTCGCGCAGGGCGGCACCGTGTTCCTCGATGAAATCGAGAGCATGCCGATGCCCTTGCAGGTCAAGCTGCTGCGGGTGTTGCAGGCGCGGCGGCTGGAACGGCTGGGCGGCAACGAATCGGTGGCGCTGGAGTGCACCATCGTCGCCGCCACCAAGGTCGACCTGCTGCAGCTGAGCGCGCAGGGGCAGTTCCGCGAGGATTTGTATTACCGCATCGGCGTGGTCAGCATCGCCTTGCCGCGGCTGGCGGACCGGCGCGACGACATCCCGCTGCTGCTGGCACATTTCGCCGCCGAGGCGGCGGCGCGCTTCCAGCGCCCGGTGCCGGCGTGGACGGCGCAGCAGATGGCGGCGTGGCAGGCGGCCGACTGGCCGGGCAATGTGCGCGAGCTGCGCAACTTTGCCGACAGGCTGGTGCTGGGCATCGGCGTCACGCCAGCCGCGCCGGCCGCCGCGCCGCAATCGCTGCCGCAGCAGGTCGACCAGCACGAACGCGAGCTGATCGTGCAGGCGCTGGCCGCCGTGGACGGCAACGTCGCGCTGGCGGCGGACAACCTGATGGTGCCGCGCAAAACGCTGTACGACAAGCTCAAGAAATACCAGATCGGCACCGGGCGCAAATAACGCGGGCGTAAAAAAACCGGCCACGCGGGCCGGTTCTTGTCGCGCGCCGCAGCGGCGGTTTATTTGGCTGGCGCCGATGCGGCGTCGGCTGCGGCAGGCGCGGCGGCCGGAGCTGCCGGCACTTCCGGTTCCTTGAACTTGCCGCCGGCCTTGTTGGCCATGTAGACCACGGCGCGGGCCACTTCCACATCGTCCAGATCCGGATTGCCGCCCTTGGCCGGCATCGCGCGCAGGCCTTCGATGGCGTGCTTGATGACGGTGTCGTAGCCCTGGGCGATGCGCGCGCTCCAGGCGCCGGCGTCGCCTAACTTCGGCGCACCGGCCGCGCCTGAGCCATGGCAGGCGGCGCAGGTGGAGGTGTAGATGGCTTCGCCGGTCTGCAGCACTTTCGGCGCGCTGGCGTCTTTCAGGGTGAAGCCGGCATCGGCCACGGGCGCGATGCGGGCGGCGATTTCTTCGGGCGCCTGGCTGTTGGAGCCGCGGCCGGTCAACTTGTCTGCGGTCACGTATTGGACCAGCAGGATGATACCCAGGACAGTCACTGCAAAGAAGCCGATAACTGCAGCAACGAGTTGCTTAGGCGTTCTAATGGCGGATTCGTGTTCGTTGTGTGCGTCGCTCATGATTTCCTTAACAGACAAATTTCAGCCGGGTGGCGTGCAAAATATGGTCAAGCAGCTGCCGTGTAAACCTTCACCAAACGGGCGATTATAGACTCAAAAATGCCTACATGGAAACGCAAAGGTGCTCAAAACGACACTTTTGCATCGCGCCGCCTCAGCTTTCCCGCAGCGCCAGCAGTGCGCCGAGCATGGCCACGTTGTTGATCGACAGTTTGTTGAAAATGGCCCGGATCTGGGTGCGGATGGTTTCCGGCGAGCGGTCCAGCTGGGTCGCCACCTGTTTTTGCGTCAGGCCGCTGGAGATCAGGCGCGCCACCAGGAATTCCCGTTCGCTCAGGGTGTCGACCGCCTCGCACTGGCGCGCCTTCAGGAACAGCAGGCCCTGGTCGGGGCTGCATTGCACGATGACGCCGTCGCGGATCACCTGCCCGCAGGCCGGCGCCGGCTGTTGCAGCAGCCGCGCCATCAGCGCCGGCGGCAGGCAGCCGGCGTCGCCGCCGCGCCAGGCCGTGAACACCAGCTCGCAGAAGCGCTCGTCGGCGTGATAGATGACGCCGCGCGTATCGACGATGGCGACGCACCATTTGGCCCGCACCGTGTCCTTGTTGAGCCGGTCCAGGTGGACCAGGCGGTTGATCGCCAGCGCCTGCATCAAATGCGGCGCCAGACAGGTCAGCAGGTCGATATCGGCGGCGCTGCAGCGCGCCTCGGCGTCGATGCGGAACAGCGAGACCCATTGCACGAAGCGGCTGATCGGGTTCATCTCCGAGGTGATCAGGATGTTGCGGTGGCCGTAGTGGTGCAGGAACTGGCGGATCTCGCGGCTGTCGTCGCCGGCGAAATCGTCAACGTGGAAACCCTTGGTCATGGTGCGTTGCTGCGTCACCTGCACCGCGGCGCTGTCCTGGTGCTTGATCTTTTCATAATCATCGAGCATCGCCTGCGAGGAGTTGAACAGGTGGATGCTGTGGATGTCGATCCCGCCCGGCGTCATCGTCGCCGTGCCCCACATCGACGAATCGAACGGCAGATACGCTTTCAGCAAGCCCAGTACGGTGTCCTGGAACTGGTCCACCGGACATTCCTGGGCTTGGCGATAAATGGTCAGGAGGACCGTGCTGTATTGCGAAAACATGCCTGTGTTCATCATCGGCGACCAGGAGATTGTTGATTTCATAATCTAACCTGAAACCAATCCTTGCCTGCGGTTCCATGCTGAGATTGTGGATTTATCGCAACAGTTTTAACGTTTTAACACGGCCTTTGCTGCGGCTGCACCGCTCTGCAGCCCGCATGGCGCCTTGGCTTTCACACAATCGGGTGATGTCTTATCGTCATTTCTTTTTCCATAATTGGCCAGCGGCGGGCATGCGCGCCGCGTCACCGCAACGATAAAAATGCATAAAAAATAGCAAACGGCTGTCCAGGGTAATGTCCAAAACCGGTGCGGCGCCGCAATGGCGCCGAGGGGGATCCATGTCGAAGTGTATGGCGCTCAGCGCAGCGATGCTGTCCAGTGTATTGATTGCCGGTGCGGCGCGGGCCCAGGCGCCCGCTTTCGACATCGATGGCTATGCGTTTGAAGGCGCCAAGGTGCTCGGCGAGACCCGCTTGCAGGCGCTGGTGGCGCCCTTCGCCGGCAAGCAGCGCAGCATGGAGGACGTGACGCGCGCCGCCGCCGCCGTCAAGGCCGCCTATGTCGAGGCTGGCTACCCCATCGTCCAGGTGTACGCGCCGGAACAGACCGTCAGCGGCGGCACCGTGCTGCTGCGCGTGACCGAAGCCAAGTTGGCCAAGGTCGAGGTGGCCGGCGCCAAGGCCTACGGCGCCGCCAATATCCGCGCCAGCCTGCTGCCGCTGCAAGAGGGCGAAGCGCCCAACACCGCCGCGCTGGTGGCCGCCCTGCTGCTGGCCAACGATAATCCGGCCAAGCAGGTGGCGGTCAACTTCGAGGCCGGCGACAGCGCCGACGAGGTCCGCGCCCGCGTCCAAGTCGAGGAAGACCGCGTCAGCCGCTTCGGCGTGATGCTGGACAACGCCGGTACCGAGGCCACGGGACGCGAGCGCATCGGCCTGAGCTACCAGCACGCCAATCTGTTCGGCCTCGACCACGTGCTCAGCGTGCAGCTGATCACCAGCGTGGAAAAGCCCGACAAGGCCGCCAGCATCACCGCCGGCTACCGCATTCCCTTCTATCGCCTGGGCCTGACCCTGGACCTGGTGGCCGCCTACTCCGACAACAAGAGCAACGCGGTGTCGCCGGCCGGTCCGCTGTTCTTCTCGGGCAAAGGCGTCTACGCCGGCGCGCGCCTGAACCAGGCGCTGCCGAGCCGGGGCGACTACCGCCACAAGCTGATCTACGGGATCGACTACAAGGACTTCAACAACAGCTGCAGCATCGCCGGCATCGAGCTCGACAGCTGCGGCACCATCACCGACGTGCCGGTCAGCATCAGCTACCTGGGGCAGCTGGCCAAGCCCGGCTACCAGGCCGGCGCCGGCATCAGCTATTTCCGCAACATTCCCGGCGGCCGGCACGGCCAGGCAGAGCGCTACGGCGACCGGCCGCGCAGCTGGCAGGCCTTGCGCGGCAGCGCCTACTTCAACCTGCCGCTGGGCGACTGGCAATGGCGCACCACGCTCAACGGCCAGGCCGCCAGCGACGCGCTGATCCCGAGCGAACAATTCGGCGCCGGCGGCGCCGCCTCGGTGCGCGGCTACGACGAGCGCACCACCGCCGGCGACCGCGGCCTGTCGGCCAACGTCGAGCTGTACACGCCCGAGCTCGGCGCGCTGCTCAAGCTGAGCAACCGCCACAGCCTGCGCGCGCTGGTCTTCTACGACGCCGCCTGGGTGCGCAACAGCGACGACGCGCCGCTGGCCGCCAGCCACCTGGCCAGCGTCGGCGCCGGCCTGCGCTACGCCTTCGACAAGTCGGCCAGCCTGCGCTGCGACGCCGGCGCGGTGCGGGTGGCGACGCCGCCGGGCGGCAGCGCGGCGCGCACGCGCAACAACGGCTTCGTCCACGTCGCCTTCCAATATTCGTTCTAGCACGCCACCGCCGGAGAACTTCCCATGCTGCGCATCGCTTTCCTGTCCCGCACGCCGCTTCCTTTCCCCGCCGTGCACGCCACCGCCACGCTGTTGACCTTGCTGTCGCTGACGGCGCCGGCCGCCGCCGGGCCGGCCGACCCGGTGGTGCGCAACGGCGTCGCCACGTTTGCCGTCAACGGCAACGTCTTCACCGTCACCAACACGCCGGGCGCGATCATCGACTGGCGCCAGTTCAACGTGGCCAACGGCGAGCTGTTGCGCTTCCTGCAGCAAAACGCGCAATCGACGGTGCTCAACCGCGTGACCGGCAACGACCCGAGCCAGATCCTCGGCGCGCTGCAGTCGAACGGCCGGGTGCTGCTGGTCAACCCCAACGGCGTGCTGTTCGGCGCCAACGCCACGGTCGACGTGGCGGGGCTGGTGGTGTCGGGCCTGCGGCTGTCGGACGCGGATTTCCTGGCCGGAAAATACAACTTCGCCGGCGGCTCTGGCGCCGTCAGCAACCTGGGCAGCATCACCACGCCGCTGGGCGGCAGCGTCTACCTGATCGGCGGCGACGTCGCCAACAGCGGCGTGATCCGCGCGCCGGGCGGGCAGATCCTGCTGGCGGCGGGGCAGAGCGTGAGCCTGGCCGACAGCGGCGCGCCTAATTTGTCGGTGACCTTGAGCGCCAGCGGCAACCAGGCGCGCAACCTGGGCGAGCTGAACGCGGCCGGCGGGCGCATCGACATCTATGGCGCGCTGGTCGACCAGCAGGGCATCGTGCGCGCCGACAGCAGCGGCGTCGACGCGCAGGGCCGCATCGTGCTCAAGGCCAGCGGCCAGGCCACGCTGTCGGGCACCTTGAGCGCGGCGGCCGCCGACGGCATCGGCGGCACGGTGCAGGTGCTGGGCGATCAAGTGACCTTGAGCGAAACTGCGCGCATCGACGCCAGCGGCGCGCTGGGCGGCGGCACCGTGCTGGTCGGCGGCGACTACCAGGGCAAGAACGCGGCGGTGCAAAACGCCGGCGCCACCACGGTGGCGGCCGGCGCGCGCATCGACGCCAGCGCGCGCGAGCGCGGCGACGGCGGCAAGGTGGTGGTGTGGTCGGATGGCGTGACGGCCTATCACGGCGCGGTGCTGGCGCGCGGCGGCGCCAACGGCGGCGACGGCGGCCTGGTGGAGACCTCCGGCCACACGCTGCGCAACGGCGGCAAGGTCGACACCCGCGCACCCAAGGGCCGCACCGGCAACTGGCTGCTCGATCCGGGCGTGTACTGCTTCTACAGCGTCAGCGCCAGCGAATGCGCCGGCGGCGCCGACAGCACCGTCGACGACATCAACAATATCGAAGACTACCTGGCGACGTCGAACGCGACGCTGCAAGCGACCAACTACATCAGCTTCCTGCCGGAAGGAGGCAGCGCCACGGTCGATCCCGCGATCCCTTCCGGCTATACCTTGAAGATACTGGCGCCGTATATCGAAGTCGGCCGGGGTGCGGTGATCGACACCAGCCTGGTAGGGCTTGCGATGGCGGCCAGTCCCTTTTATGGCACCACCACCCGCACCGACAGCAACGGCGCCAACCTGACCGGCAACATAGTCATCCGTGGCACGCTGACGTCGAACGCCAGCCAGACGCTGAGCGCCGACAGCGGTATCCGGGTGCTGGCGCAAAGCGGCCAATACAAGGCCGGCCTGGACATGCGCGCCGCCGGCGGCACGCAAACCTTGCAGACAGGGGGAGGGCTCGATGTCGCGGTGGAGGGCACGCAGGCAGGCAGCGACATCACGGCGACGATTTCCTCGGCCGGCACACAGATCATCGCCGCCGACCGCATTGCTGTGCGCGGCGGCAACGGCACCAGCGGCGTTGACAATGTGGCGGTGATTTCCAGCCAAGCCAGCCAGAGCGTCAGCGGGGCGGACATCGCGCTCACCGGCGGCAGCGCCGGCGCGGCGGCGATGCTGGTAATCGGCGATGGTGCGACGCAATTGCTCGAGTCCGAGACGCTTGAACTTACCGCAGGGTCCGGCGGCCGATTCAACAGCGCAAGGCTGGGGATCGAAGGGGTCAATACCAGGCAGACCATCCGCGCCAACGCAAGCTTCACGATGACTGGTGGCGGCGTGGGCGGCAATGCCAACGGCGCCGAGCTGTATGCATGGGGCAGCGGGACAGATGGCAAGGCTACGGTTCAGGATATCACCACAGGCGTGCTGACGTTGAAAGGCGGCGCCACTGCTGGATTAAGCGCCGATGATGGGAATTACGCGGCGCTGACTTCATACGGCGCGCAGAAAATCAACGCCGCCAACATTGCAGTGCAGGGCGGGTCATCTCAGCAGCTGGTGAACGACGGCGTGGTCTCGTCGGCGCGGATTTCCGCCGCCGTCGACCAGGTCATCAACGTCAGCGGCGCGCTGACGGTGACCGGCGGCGCCGGGGCCGGCCATAGCATCGCCAGCATCAACAGTGAAGGCGCCCAGACCATCACCGCCGGCAGCCTGACTGTGGCGGCGGGCAATGGCGGCGTGGCCAACAGCGCCGATATCACCAGCGTGCAAAGCCAGAGCATGGTAGTCGGCGGCGCGCTGGCCCTGCGCGGCGGCGCCGCCGGCAACGACAATAACGCCTGGATCGGCCTGACCGGCACGACCGGCGGCAAGCAGAGCGTCAGCAGCGCCTCGCTCACGCTCAAGGCCGGCGACGGCGGCGTCTTCAACCGTGCCTCGCTCACCGCTTCCGGTGTCAACGCGGTCCAGGAGGTGAGCGCCACCCAAAGCATGGACCTCACGGCCGGCGCCGGCGGCGAGGGCAATTACGCGCAAATCCGTGTCGATGGCGGAACCAGCCCGGCCTCGGCGACGCAGAAAATCACCGGCGGCGCGATCGCCATCAAGGGCGGCGTCAGCAGCAGCACCGACGACACGCGCGGCAACAACGCCTCGCTCGATTCGGCCGGCGCGCAAACCGTCACCGCCAGCTCCATCGCGCTGCAGGGCGGCAGCAACAGCGTCGTCGTGCCCAACTATGGCGCCTCGCACGCGTTTATCGGCAGCGGCGCGGGCGGGCAGACCATCAACGTCAGCGGGGATATCACGCTGACCGGCGGAGGCGGTGTGGGGAATGCTCACACCAATATTTACACCTATGGCAGCCAGACCATCACCGCCAACACGATCAGCGCGCACGCCGCCAATACTGGTACCAATAATTCAATCGACATTGCCATCTACCGCGACACCAGCCTTGCTGCGGTTCCCAACCTGGTTCAGACCATCACCGCAAACAACCTTCTGCTGCAAGCCGGCGACGCCGGCACCAGCAACAGCGCCAGGCTGGGCATTAATGGCAGCGGTACGCGGCAGGACATCAACGTTGGCAATCTCAGCCTGACTGGCGGCGCCGGCGGCAACGACAACCGGGTCAGCATCTCGCTGTTTGACGACACCGCGAAATCCACCAATGTGCAAACGGTGAAGGCAGCCGCCATCACCATCAATGGCGGCGCGGGCCAGGACAATAACGCGGCCATCGACAGCCAGGGCATGCAGGCCATCATCGCCGACGGCGTCGCCCTGCAATCCGGTTCAGCGGGGAACGCCACCGCGTCGATCTATGCCGCGGTGGACCAGGCCATCGCGGTCAAGAACACGCTGGCGCTCAGCGGGGGCAGCGCCGCCAGCGGCGTTTATAACAGCGCGAACCTCAACGCGACCGGCAACCAGAGCATCGGCGCCGGGACCCTGTTGCTGACGGGTGGGGCATCGGGCAGCAACAACGGTGCGGATATCACCAGCAACCTCAATCAAACGATCGCCGTCAAGAGTCTGGTGATGACGGGCGGAGCGGGCGGCAACAACAACTATGCCAATATCAATGCGTTTGGTTCGGCCGCCGGCCGCCTCCAGAAAATCGATGCCGACAGCATTGCTTTGCAAGGCGGTACTGGTACCAACAACAACGTCGCCATCAACGGCAACAATGCGGACGTCACCCAGCAAATCACCGCCGCCCAGATCAGCGTGGCCGGCGGCAGCGGCAGCGGCAACCGCGCCAGCGTTCAAACCTTCCGCGACGCCGGCGCGCAGGTGGTCAACCAGACCATCGTTGCCGGAACGCTGAGCCTGACCGGCGGCAACGGCAACGACAATAACGCTTACGTCGGTGGCAACGGCAACCAGACTATCCGCGCCGACAATCTGAGCATGACTGGCGGCGTCTCGGGCCAGAACACCGGCGCCACCATCGCCAGCGGCTTCGACCAGACCGTGGTGGTCAAGAACGCCATCGTCATGCAGGGCGGCGGCGGCACCGGCGTGTCGGGCTTGAGCAATGCCGGCGAAGCGTCCTTTTACGGGCGCGATCAAAGCATTACGGCGGCGTCATTGTCGATGACGGGCGGCGCCGCCGGTTCGCAAAACGGCGCCACCATCAACAGCGACGGCAACCAAACCGTCGCCGTGCAAAAGCTGTTGGTCCAGGGCGGCGCCGGCGGCAATAATAACGGCGCCAACATCAGCCTGAACAACGGCGCCGGCCATACCCAGCGCATCACCGCCACCGAGAGCATGACCTTGCGTGGCGGCGCCGGCGGCACCAGCAACTCGGCCGGCACGCATGCCAACGGCGGCGGCGCCGTGCAACTGATCACCACGCCGAACTTGACGATCGCCGGCGGCAGCGGCGGCAGCGACAACTGGGCGCACCTGTGGGCCAGTAACGACGGCGCGAGCCTGGTCGCGCCCACCCAAACGGTGACAGCAGGGAGCATCAATGTCATCGGCGGCGCCGCGTTCAACAATGCCATTATCGGTGGCAATGCGAATCAGACTTTCACCGCCGATACTCTGGCCTTGCAGGGCGGTACCGGAGATAGCGCAAACGCTACGATTTCCACCGGATCGACACAGCTCCAGAACCTCAAAATCGGTGGCGCGATCACCCTCACCGGCGGAACGGCGGCCAGCGGCAACACCTATGTCAGCAACTCCGCAAATATCTATGGAGGTAGTCAGGAGATGACTGCCGACAGTTTGACGCTGACCGGCGGCGCTTCGGGCAATGGAAACTTCGTGTCGCTGAACGCCAGTATCGACCAGGTTATCAACCTCAAAGGCGCCTTGACTATGCGTGGCGGCGCTGGTGGCGAGGCCAATGGCGTTAGCATTACCGCACGCACCAGTCAAACTATCACGTCCCAATCCATTGCTGTCGGCGGTGGCGTCGGCGGAGCATTCAATAGCGCCACGCTTGAATCATATGGTCTAGACAACAATGGCGACGGCGTCCAAACGATCACCACCACCAACTTTACCGTCAGTGGTGGTGGCGGCAAGGGAAATTATGCTGATCTCTATGCGGGCGGCAAGCAGACAATCATTGCAAGTGGAACCTTGTCATTGACAGGCGGAACTCAGGAAAATGCTTATGCCGGCCTCTATCACGGCGGAGGCGGTGACCAGATAATCAGCGCCAACCGCTTGCTGGTGACCGCTGGCAGCGGGGGGGCTTCCGCTGCCTATCTCGGAAATTCCGCAGGCGCGCAGACCATCAACCTGACCGGCGACAAGTCAGAATTGACGCTCACCGGCGGCAACGGCGCGGGCAACTACGGCGGCGCCGCGGTCATCTATCATAGCGGCAGCACCGCCGGCGCTCAAAAGATCATCATCAACGGAGGTGGTTCTGTGGTGCTACGCGGCGGCAATGGTGACGGCGTGTACCCGGGCGATGAGTGCACATCCTGCGGCAGCGATAACGAGGCCACTATTTTTTCCAGTGCGGGTGGACAGACTCTGGACTTCGTTGCCGGCGGCACGTTGAGTTTAACCGGTGGCAGCAAAGGGGAATACAACGGAGCGTCGATCCAGGCATCCCTGCGCAAAGGCGAGCAGCAAACCATTACCAGCTCGGGCGGCGCCGCAAACTATCCCAGCATCACTTTAACGGGCGGCTCGGGCGGCAACTATAGCCCTGCCGATGGTATCAGCTTGGCCAACACAGCGACGATCTCGTCGACGCCGCAACTGACTGCCGGCCCGGCCTCGTCGCTGAAAACCATCAATGCCAAGTCGATCACGCTGAACGGCGGCGGCACCGCCACCACGCACGGCGGCGCGCTGCTCGGTACGGGGCAGGGCGACGCGATCATCAATGTCACCGGCGACCTGATCATGAACGGTGGCGCCAGCGGCGTGCCGCTGTTGGCCGCCACCGATCCGTCCACCGCCTACTCGCGCGACCAGGGCGCCATCGCCGCCATCAACCCGGACGGCAACCTCACGCTGACCGTCGGCGGCAACCTGCTGATGCAGGGCGGCAGCGGCGCCAGCTCCGGCGCGCTGATCGACGCCAACAGCGCCAGCGGCAAGGTGACGCTGGCCGTGGCCGGCGCCACCCGCATGCTGGCCGGCGCCTCGTCGGCGGCGATCCTGTCGCACACCACCACCGCCACCACCGATCCGAGCGGCGGCGCGGTGGTGGTCGATCTCGGCAGCGACGGCGCGTTCACCACCTCGACCTTCGCGTCCAGCGGCAAGAGCTTCCGTCTGAATGGCAAGCTGACCGCCGACGGCGCCAATGCCAATGCGCCGCTGCTGCCGGTCTACAGCCCCACCAGCGACGCCCCGGACTGGAAGGTGCTGGGCGCGAAAGACCTGCAGGCCGGCATCTACGCCAGCGACAGCTATGTCAACCAGGGCGAGATCGCCACGCCGAACGGCAACTGGCTGGTGGCCCTGGGCAAGAACGCCGCCGCCGCCGCCGATCCGGCGTCGGTGATCAATTACGACCTGCTCGCCGCGCACGGCTATCAGTGGACGCCGACCGCTTACGACAGCGGCAACGCGGCCGAGTTCCGCTTCATCCTGCCGGGCGATGCGCCGGTGGTCGATCTGCGCGCAGCCGACAACATCGCCAACGCCACTTGCGTCACCAATGCCGCCATGTGCGCCAGGCCCGGCGTGAGCAACGGCGCAGTCGTTGCCGCCGCTCCGGCCACGGTGACCTATGACGTGCAATTAAACGTGGCCGACAGCACGCCGCCGGCCGCGCCGGCGGCGGCCAAGCCGGCAGCCGGCGAAGAAGGGCCGGCCGGCGGCGTCGCCACGGCGCAGGTGGGCATCGGCGGCAAGCGCGCCGCCACCCGCGAGAAGGAAGAGGCGCAAGCCGCCGACGACAAGAAAACCACCGCCGAGTTGAAGCGGGAAGCGCGCGTGGCCAGCAGCGAGGCCAAGGCGGACATGGCGGCGGTGCGCAAGGTGGAACTGGCGGCCAGGAAGGATGCCGGCGCCGCGCGCGCGGCAGCGGTGGCGGCGGCGAAAGAGGAAGCGCAAGCCAAACGCGCTGAAGCGACCGCGCAACGCGCCGACGCCGACCTCAAGCTCGTTGCCGGCGACGTCGCCAAAGCCGAGGCCGAAGTACGCAGCGCCGCCACGCCGGTGCTGAAGCTGGCGGCGCAAGCCCGCAAGGCCGACATCGACGCGCGTCGCGCCGGGCTGGAGGCCAAGCTGGCCGACGCCAACGCCAAAAAGGCCGAAGCCGGCGCGCTCCGCAGCGAGGCGCAAGCCAAGGGCGCCGGCGCCGAGGCGCTGGGCACCGATGCCAGCGCACGCGCGCTCGCTGCCGAAGCCAAGCTGGCCGAAGCGGCGCGCAGCGAAGCGCTGGTGCAGGCGCGCGAAGCGAAGTCGCCGCAGCAGCGCGCCGCCGCCGAACGCCTGGCCGAGGACAAGCGCGTCGACGCCACCCAGAAAAACGCCGAGAGCCGGGTGCAACTGGCGCTGGCCGAAGATCTGCGACTGGCCGCCAGCCAGGGCAAGGTGCAGGCCGACGCCCGCCGCGCCCAGGCGCAGGCCGGGGCGCTGGAAGCGCAGGCGCGGCGCGAGGAATCGCAAGTGCAGGCCGCCACCGCGCGCAGCCATCAGGAAGCAGCCGCGGCGCAGCGCGCCGTCGCCGGCGGCACGCCGGAAGTAGCCAAGGCCGCGCAGGCGCGCAAGGCCGGCCTGGATCGCCAGGTGGCCGTGCAGGCGCGCAAGGCCGAGGAGCGCAAGGCGGCCGCCGCCGCCAAGGCCGAGGAAGCCAGGGCCAAGCAGGCCAAGGCCGACGAGGCGGCCTTGGTGGTGGCGCAACGCGACGATGCGCGCCGCCAGCGCGCGCTGAAAGCCTTCGCCGCGACCGCGACCGCCGCCATGAGCGGCGACCAGCTGGCCGAACGCGCCGCGCTGCGCCACGCCTACAAGACCGAGGTGTTCAAGGAAGCGCTGACCATCCTGGCGCAGAACAGCCACGCCGCCGACCTGCCGGTGTGCGCCGGCGGCGCGGTCAATGTGTGCGTGCCGGCGCCGCTGCAATTGCAGGCGCAACTGCGGGCGCAGGTGACGCAGGGCGCGCGTCCGCCGCTGCGCTTGCCGAGCGCGGCCTTCCTGCCGCAGATCGAGCGCAAGGTGGCGCTGGTGATCGGCATCAACAACTACCAGGACAAGCGCATCACCCCGCTGGACTCGGCCGTGCCGGACGCCGACGCGGTGGCAGGCCTGATGGCCGAGCGCATGGGCTACGAGGTGCGCGTGCTGCGCGACGCCACCAAGGCCGACATCGTCAACGGCATCGCCGCGCTGTCGCGCGAGCTGGGGCCGAAGGACAGCGTGACGGTGTATTACGCCGGCCACGGCTACATGACCAACAGCGCCAGGAACGGCCAGCAGGGCTACTGGATTCCGTCTGACGCCAGCAGCAACAACCCGGCCAACTGGATCTCCACCGGCGACGTCGGCCGCCTGCTGGCGGCGATCCCGGCCAGCCAGGTGATGCTGGTGTCGGACAGCTGCTACTCGGGCACCTTCGCCAAGGAGCAGCAGGTGGCGGCCGGCGCCGACGCCGGCCAGATCCTGGCGCGCCGCTCGGTGGTGGTGATGTCCTCCGGCGGCGAGGAACCGGTGGCCGACGACGGCGTCGACGGCCATTCGATCTTCGCCTGGAGCCTGATGCAGGCGATGCGCCAGGTCGACCGCTACGACACCGGCGCGCGCGTGTTCGACGCCACCAAGTCCAAGGTCACGGCGGCCTATCCGCAAGTGCCGCGCTACGGCGCGGCGGTGTCGGCCGGCCACGCCAGCGGCGGCGACTATCTGTTCGAGGCACGCAGCTACAAATAAGGGGAGGCGCCATGAGGATGTTCGCGAGGATGCTGTTGCTGGCCTGCTGCCTGCTGGGCGCAGCCACCCACCCGGCCGCCCGCGCGGCCGACGAGGTGGTCGGCATGGTGCTCGACGTCCAGGGCGGCGGCGAGGTGATCGACCAGGGCCAGGCCAGCCGGCTGCAGCTGCTCGGCTATCTCAAGCGGGGCGCCCAGCTGCGGCTCGACGCCGGCGCGCGCGCCTCGGTGTCGCACTACGGCGCCAGGCTGATCTACCAGCTCAACGGGCCGCTGCTGGCGCAGGTCGACGCCGCCGCGCTGCGCGTGCTCCAGGGCGCGGCGCCCGGCACCAAATCGATGGCGGAAAAGCTGGTGCAGGCCGCGCTCGGCGCCAACACCGGCCCGGCCGCGTACAAGATGCGCGGCGCGATGCAGGAGCTGGTGCTGCTCGGCCCGCGCAACGGCAGCGTGGTGCTGGGCACCCGGCCCTCGTTCCGCTGGGAGTCCAGCGAGCCGGCCACCTACCAGCTGAGCCTGGAAAGCGCCGACGGCAAGCCGCTGTGGCAGATCAAGACCGACAACCCCGGCTGGCAGCCGGCGGACGGGCAGGCGCTGGCGTCGGGCCAGGGCTACCGCTGGCGCGTCAGCTACACCTCGGCGGTCGACGGCGTGCAGCACAGCGCGACGGCGCAGTTCAGCGTGGTCGACGAGGCCGAGCGCGCCAGCCTGGCGGCGCTGCGGCCGGGCGCCGACGCCGGCGTCGACGAGCTGGTGCTGTACGCCACCCTGTTGCACAACCGCCAGATGATCGACGACGCCCGCCTGGTGTGGGCCGAGATCGCGGCGCGCCGGCCCGACCTGAGCAAGGCCGGCAGCCTGGCGCGCTGAGCGGGCCGCCGTGCGCCGCGCGTTGCCGGGCCGGCTGGCTTGCTGGCGTCCCCTGTCGCGTCCCCTGTCGCGTTACCTGGCGGTGTTGCTGCTGTGCGCGGCGGCCGCGCCGCTGGCGCCGTGGCTCGATGCGCCGCTGCTCGACTGGCAGTTCGGCCTGAACCGACGCTGGGCGCCGCAGCCGGCGCCGCGCGACGTAGTGCTGGTCGGCATCGACGACGCCTTCCTCGACGCCATCGATGAACCGGCGACGCTGAGCCATCGCTACCTGGCGCAGTTCCTCGCCGGCGTGGCCGAGGCCGGGCCGGCGGTGATCGCGCTCGACCTGGCGCTGCCGGAAAAGCGCTTCGACCAGCTGCAGTCGCGCCGCGATCCCGACTTCGACTTCCACCGCAGCCTGCTGGGCGGCCTGCTGGCGGCGCTGCGCCGGGCGCCGCTGGTGACGGCCAAGGTGTGGGACCACCGGCGCGGCCACTACAGCGAGCTCCAGATCGACTATGCCGCCGTGCTGGGACTGCAGAGCGGGGTGCAGGGCGCCGCCTCGGCGCTGTTCGAGGCCGACGCCGACGGCCGCATCCGCCGCTACCCCGACCCTTCGCTGCAGCCGGACCGCACCGAGGCCACGCTGTCTGGCGAGATCGCGACCGCGATGGGCGCGCGCGGACCGTGGCGCGGCCTGATCAATTACCAGCTCGGCGCGCCGTTCGACTACATCCCGCTGCAGCGGGTGCTGCAACTGCTCAACGACGGCCGCGCCGACGAGATGCGGCGCCTGTTCCACGGCCGCGCCGTGCTGCTCGGCACGGTGCTGGAGGACATCGACTTGGTGCGCCTGCCGGTGCCGCTGGCCGCCTGGCGGCCCGGCAACCGCCAGGTGCCGGGCGTGGTGGTGCAGGCGCAGGCGGTGCGCAGCCTGCTGAACGGCGGCCTGGTGGCGCCGGCGCCGCCGGCCTGGGTCTGGCTGGGCGTGGCGCTGTCCAGCCTGTTCTGGTTCGGCGCCGGCGGGCGGCGCAAGCTGGCGGCGTTGCTGCTGCTGTCGCTGGGCGTGCTGGCCGGCGCCGCGCTGGCGCTGCGCCACGGCCTGTGGCTGGCGCCGGCCGCGCCGCTGCTGGGCGGCTGGATCGCGCTGCTGGCGCGCACCGGCTGGGACGGCTGGCGCCAGTTCGTCGAGCGCCAGCGCCTCAGCCGCACCTTCGGCGGCTATGTCAGCCCGCAGGTGATGCGCTCCATCCTCGACGGCGAGGTCGATGCCCGCCGCGCCGGCAGCATGGTCGAGGTGTGCGTGCTGTTTTCCGACGTGCGCGGCTTCACCGCCATGAGCGAGCAGCTGGCGCCGGAACAGGTGGTGGCTTTGCTGAACCGCTATTTCGCGCGCATGACGGCGGTGGTGCACCGCCACGGCGGCACCGTCGACAAGTTCATCGGCGACGGCCTGATGGCCTTCTTCGGCGCGCCCAACCGCTTGCCCAGCGCCGAACAGGCGGCCTTCGACGCGGCGGCCGAGATGCTCGCCGAGGTGACGGCGATGAACCGGGAGTCGCGGGCGTTGGGCGCGCCGGCGCTGGCGATCGGCATCGGCCTGCATTGCGGCCCGGCCGTGATCGGCTATATCGGCTCGGCCGCGCGCCACGAATACACCGCCATCGGCAACACCGTCAACGTGGCGGCGCGCATCGAGAGCCTGTGCAAGCCGCTGGCGACGCCGCTGCTATGTTCGCAGCAAGTGCGCGAGCGCCTGGTCCGCCCCGCCGAGCTGCGCGACTACGGGCCGCAGCCGATCAAGGGGCACAGCGCGGTGCGCGTGCACGGCTGGACGCCGCCTACTCCTTCTTCTTCTTGATGAAGACGATGCGGTCGATCACCGATTCGCCGCTGGCCTTGTCGATGTGGTACACCACCGAGGCGTTGTAGTCGCCGGCCGCGCTCATCGCGCGCTCGCTGTGCGCCTGCTTGAGGAAGGAATACACCACCGGCAGCAGCGCCAGCACGAACTTCGGCTTCAGGCTGGCGTCGACCGGGAGCAAGGTCACCTCGCCTTTTTCGGCCACGGCGGTGATCCATTTGTCGACCCGGGGCGGGATGCTGTTGAGCGACATCCTGCCGCTGATGGCCACTTCCACTTCATCGTTGCCACGGTTGAGCTCGCGCGACAGCATGTTGTCGAAGATGGTCGAGTCGAGGAAGGTCAGCGCGCCGGGCGGCGGCGCGTCGGCGCCGCGCGCGGCCGGCCAGACCAGCAGCAGGGACAGGGCGGACAGGCGGAGCAGGTTCATGGCGTGCCTCATGGTTGATTTGACGAGTTATTTGACGATCAGCGTCAGCAGTTTTTCGCTGCTGCGGTTGTTGCTGTCGACGACGTGCATCAGCAGCCGGTGCTTGCCGGACGGGACTTCGGCGCTGTCGATGCGCAGCTCGTTCTGCTCGAAGCGCGCGCGCTTGAGCAGGCGTTCGGTGATGTTGATGCCGAAGGTGCCGTAATACACTTGCAGCGAGCCCGGCGTCACGGTGGCGCCGCCCTCGGTGGCGAACTGCACCCGCACCGGGAACGGCGTGCCGACGATGTTGGACGGATCGGGCGGCTCGAGCAGGTTGATCACCGGCGCGCCCGGCTGCGGCGCGCCCTTGGCCATCAGGATGCCCTGGCTCAGGCGGGCTTGTTCGGCCTGGCTTTCGGCCGGGGTGATCAGCGGTTCCTGGGCGGCGGCGGCCAGCGGCAGCGCCAGCGCGCAGCAGAGCAGCAGGGAGGAGGGCAGTGTCATGGCGGACTCGCGCGGTGGGAAAAGGGGGTCACCATTCGGTGAATTCGACCAGCGCCGCGCCGAAGGCGTCGGAGCAGGCGCGGCTGTCGGCCGCGGTGCGGGCGGCGCCGCCGCGCAGGCATTGCGGCTGCGACTGCAGCCGGGCGGTGCCCAGCAGCCATTGCAGATTGGCGCGGCCGGCGGCGTCGCTCAGGCTTTGCACGAACGGCCCGGCCTTGCGCGCGCCCGGCGGCGCCAGCTCGCGCTCGGCCTCGCTGACCACCACCAGCATGCGGTCCAGCCCGGCCGGGCCCTGGGCGCGGATGCGCCAGTTGGGGCGCGGCAGCTTGACGGTTTCGCCGGCCTTGATCTGGTTCTCGCGGTCGCGGTCGTTGGGGAACAGCAGGTAGAAGCTGCTCTTGTCCGAGCCCAGCAGCACCACGTAGATATAGCCGTCGTGCGAGGACGTGACCGACACGTCCAGCGTGTCCTGGCCGATCTTGAGCAGGGTCGACGGCGACGTCAGCTCCACCTTGCGGCGCGGATCGCGCTGCGCCAGCACCTCCTTGAGCGCGGACGCCGGGTCCGACAGCGCGCTGGCGGCGGCGTCGCCGCCGGGCGCGAACGCCGAGGCGAACCAGCTGGGCACGAAGCCGGTGTTGCCGCCCAGGGTCAGGTGCTGGGCCGCGTACTGCTGGCTGCTGGCGAAGCGGCTGTCGATGCGGCCCTGGGCGCAGGCGGCGATTTCGCTGACCGAGATCGCGCCGGACTGGTCGAAGTCGCTCGCTTCGCCCAGCATGCAGTCGCGCCAGGCCTGGGTCGCCAGGCCGCCGCCGCTGTCGTCGTCGAACGACACTTCGTCCGGGCGCGACGAGGAGATCTGCACGATGTTCTGCGCCAGGCTGCCGCTGCGCATCGCCTCGCCGGTCAGGCTGCGGGTGCGCAGGTTGGCCGGGCGCGAGCAGGCATCGGCCACGCCGGCCGGGCTGAACTTGGGCGTCAGGCGGGCGCCGTCCGGCCGCACCAGGCTGCGCGTCAGCGCCATCGGCTTGCCGACGATGCCGCCGGAATGGCAGGCGTCGTAGAACACGAATAGTTTGTCGGCCTTGTCGGAGATCGGCTTGAGCAGTTGCGCCACCCGCTCGTTGGTCAGCGGCTCGCTGTCGGCCGGCAGCAGCGCCTCGACGCAGCCGTTCTCGGCGGCGCCGGCGTCGAGCCAGCGGCTGCCGTGGCCGGAGAAGTAGAAGAACACCCGGTCGCCGGGGCGGGTGCGGCCGTTGAGCAGGGCGATTTCCTGCTCGATGCGGGCGGCGGTCGCGTCGTGGTCGCGCAGGATGGTGATGTTTTCCGGCGGCACCTGCATCGCCAGCGCCATGCGGCTGGCCGAATCGATGTCGTAGCCGATGCCCTTGAGCTTGGGCACCACCATGTCGAGGTAGTCGCCCACCGCGACGATCAGGGCGTGGCGGGTGGCGCGCGGCTGGGCGCGCAGGCTGGCGTCGGCGGACAGGGCCGGCGCCGCGGCCGTCGCCGGCGCTGCGCTTGTGGCGGCCGCCGCGGCCGCGGCCTCGGCGCGGGCCGGTGCCGCCAGCAGGCAGGCCAGGGCCAGGGCCTGCACCAGCGCGGCCGGTGCCGGCGGCAAGCCGGTGCGGCGCCTCACCTCACAGCCCCAGCATCACGATGCGGACGCGGCGGTTTTCCGCCGCGCCGGGGTCCGCCGGTTTCAGCAGTTCGCTCGATCCCTTGCCTTCGATGACGATGCGGGCGGGGTCGACGTGGCGCTGCACCAGCACCCGCTTGACCTGCGCCGCGCGCTGCGCCGACAGGCGCTGGTTGTAGGCCGGCTGGCCGGTGCCGTCGGTGTGGCCCTCGACCAGGAACCGCGCCTGGCGCAGCGAGGGCGATTGCAGCGCCTCGGCCAGGCTGTTGAGCAGGGTCACGCTGGCCGGCTGCACCCGGTCGGAATTGAGGTCGAACTGGATCGCCAGGTTGATCGACGGCGGGCCGGGCGGAGGCGGGGGCGGCGTCCGCTCGGCCTCGCCGGCAGGCGCCTCCTCGACGCTGAAGTTGCGGGTCTTGCGCGCCGGCTTGGCGGCCGGCGCGGCGTCCGCCGGTTTGGGCGTCAGCGCCTCGGCGATCTGCCGCGCCGACGGCGTGGCCTCCGGCTGTTGCGCCAGCGCGCAGCAGCACAGCAAGGCGCTGGACAAGATGGTCGTGACCCTGAATGTCGGCATGGCGGCTTTCAATCCCAGCAATAAAGTGGTAAATTTTATAATTTAAATTATAACCAGCTGCGGCGTTTTGCCCATCCCATGTTTTGGTGATAGCGGGAAAAAAACGACACGGCGGCGCGACCCGACTCCCTCGTATTTGGTACAGACAGAAAATGATTTCTTTGTCAGAATGAAATGTATAAAGCGCCAATCCGACTTTCGTAACATTGTCTTTGAGAGGTTTCCATGATCAAGCACGTGCTGGTATGGGGTATGGTTGCGGCGCTGGCCGGCTGCGGCAAGCCGGAGGAACCGGGCGCGCACGGCGGCGGTCCGCCGGGCGTCTCGGTCGCGCCCGCCGTCAAGCGCGACGTCCAGGAGTTCGACGAATTCACCGCCCGCCTCGAAGCGCCCGACACCGTCGACATCCGCTCGCGCGTGGCCGGCACGCTGGTGCAGGTGCACTTCCGCGAAGGCCAGCTGGTCAACAAGGGCGATCCGCTGTTCACCATCGATCCGCGTCCGTTCGCCGCCGAGGTGGCGCACGCCGAGGCGCAACTGGTCGCCGCCCGCACCTCAGGGGAACTGAGCAAGACCGAGCTGGCCCGCGCCGAGCGGCTGGTGGCGATCCGCGGCGTCAGCCAGCAGGAGATCGACCAGCTGAAGGCGGCCACCGCCAACGCCCAATCCAACGTCAAGGCCTTCGAGGCGGCGCTGGTGCAGGCCAGGCTGAACCTGGAATTCACCCGCATCACCGCACCGATCAGCGGCCGCACTTCGCGCGCCAACGTCACCGCCGGCAACCTGGTCAACATCGGCGACCCGATCCTGACCACCCTGGTGTCGAGCGACAAGATCTACGCCTACTTCGACGCCAGCGAGGCCATCTACCTCAAATACATGCGCGCCGCCCGCGACGGCACCCGTCCCTCGTCGCGCGACACGCCGAGCGTGGTGCGCATCGGCCTGGCCAACGAGGAAGGCTTCCCGCATGAAGGCAAGATGGACTTCGTCGACAACCGCCTCAACCCGGCCACCGCCTCGATGCGCGGCCGCGCCGTGTTCGACAACAAGGAAGGCCTGTACACGCCGGGCCTGTTCGCCCGCCTGCAGCTGGTCGGCAGCGGCAACTACAGCGCCACGCTGGTGGCCGACCGCGCCATCACCACCGACCAGACCCGCAAGGTGGTGCTGGTGGTCGGCAAGAACAACATCGTCGAGCAGCGCGAGGTCAAGCCCGGCGCGCTGATCGACACCATGCGCGTGGTCACCGGCATCAATCCCGGCGAGCTGGTCATCGTCGACGGCCTGCTGCGCGCCTTCCCCGGCGCCCCGGTCGCGCCGCAGGTGTTGAAAGTGGACGAGCACGGCAAGCCCCTCCCGCCCGCGCCGCCACCGCCGGCCGCGCCTGCGGCGAAAGGCTGAGGGGCGCCGCATGGATATCTCACGATTTTTCATCGACCGGCCGCGCTTCGCCACCGTCTTATCGGTGTTCATCTTCATGGTCGGCCTGCTGGCGATTTTCCAGCTGCCGATTTCCGAATACCCTGAAGTGGCGCCGCCGCAGGTCGTGGTGCGGGCGCAGTTCCCCGGCGCCAATCCACGGGTGATTTCGGAAACCGTGGCCGCGCCGCTGGAGGAGCAGATCAACGGCCTTGAAGGCATGCTGTACTTCGAAAGCCAGGCCACCGCCGACGGCAGCATGACCTTGACTGTCACCTTCAAGATCGGCACCGTGCCGGAGCAGGCCGAGACGGCGGTGCAGAACCGCATCAACCGCGCGCTGCCGCGCCTGCCCGACATCGTGCGCCAGATCGGCGTGACGACCGAGAAGCAGTCGCCCAACCTGACCATGGTGGTGCACATGGTCTCGCCGGACAACAGCCACGACGCGCTGTACCTGCGCAACTACGCCAGCCTGAACGTGCGGGACGACCTGCTGCGCATCCCCGGCATGGGCTCGGTGCTGCTGTTCGGCTCGGGCGATTATGCGATGCGCATCTGGATCAATCCACGCCAGCTGGCCGCGCGCAACATGACCGCCGGCGACGTGGTGACGGCGATCCGCGAGCAGAACGCGCAGGTCGCTGCCGGCGTGGTCGGCTCGCCCCCCGCGCCCAACGATACCGACTTCCAGTTGCAGGTCAACGCCCAGGGGCGCTTGATCAAGGAAGAGGACTTCGCCAACATCATCATCCGCAGCGATCCCAAGACCGGCGCGCTGGTGCGCATCAAGGATATCGGCCGGGTCGAGATCAGCGCCAACTCCTACTCGCTGCGCAGCCTGCTCAACAACAAGGAAGCGGCGGCGATCGGTATCTTCCAGTCGCCCGGCTCGAACGCGCTGAAGCTGTCGAACGACGTGCGCGCGACGATGGAAAACGCCAAGAAGAATTTCCCCAAAGGCGTGGATTACGACATCGTCTACGATCCGACCCGCTTCGTGCAGACATCGATCGAGAAAGTGGTGCACACGCTGATCGAGGCGGTGCTGCTGGTGGTGCTGGTGGTGATCATCTTCCTGCAAACCTGGCGGGCGTCGGTGATCCCGCTGCTGGCGGTGCCGATCTCCATCGTCGGCACCTTCGCCGTATTGCTGTTGCTGGGCTACTCGATCAACACGCTGACGCTGTTCGGGCTGGTGCTGGCGATCGGTATCGTGGTCGACGACGCCATCGTGGTGGTGGAAAACGTCGAGCGCAACATCGCCGACGGCCTGACGCCGCACGACGCCACCGTGCGCGCCATGCGCGAGGTCAGCGGGCCGATCATCGCCATCGCGCTGGTGCTGTGCGCGGTGTTCATCCCATTGACCTTCGTGCCGGGCTTGTCGGGCCAGTTCTACAAGCAGTTCGCCGCCACCATCGCGATCTCGACCGTGATCTCGGCGTTCAACTCGCTGACCTTGTCGCCGGCACTGGCGGCCTTGCTGCTGCGCCCGCACGATGCGCCCAAGGACCGCATCATGCTGGTGATGGACAAGCTGTTCGGCAGGTTCTTCCACTGGTTTAACTGCATGTTCCAGCGCCGCAGCGCGGCCTATAGCCGCGGCGTCACCGGGCTGCTGCACCGCAAGTCGATGGCGCTGATCGTGTACGGCATCCTGCTGGTGCTGACCGGCCTGCTGTTCACGCGCATCCCGAGCGGCTTCGTGCCGGCGCCGGACAAGCAATACCTGATCGGCATCGCCCAGCTGCCGGCCGGTTCCTCGCTGGACCGCACCGAGAAAGTGATCCGCAACATGAGCGACATCGCGCTCAAGGTGCCGGGCATCGTCGACTCGATCGCCTTCCCGGGCCTGTCGATCGCCGGCTTCTCCTCGGCGCCGAACGAGGGCATCGTCTTCTTCGGCCTGGCGCCGTTCGAGGACCGTACCTCGGGCGAACTATCCAAGGACGCCATCCTCGGCAAGGTCAACGGCGCGATCCAGCAGATCCAGGGCGCGCGCATGTTCGTCGTGCCGCCGCCGGCCGTGGACGGCCTCGGCAACGCCGGCGGCTTCAAGCTGCAGGTGCAGGATCGCGGCGGGCAGGGCGAGCAGGCGCTGTACGGCGCGGTCTGGGGCAGCGTGCTGGGGCCGATCTACGGCAATCCCAAGTCCGGCATCGGCACGCCGTATTCCAACTACGACATCAACGTGCCGCAGCTGTTCGCCGACGTCGACCGCACCAAGGCCAAGCAGATGGGCTTGCCGCTGCAGGAAATCTACGACACCTTGCAGATCAACCTCGGCTCGCTGTACGTCAACGATTTCACGCGCTTCGGCAAGACCTACCAGGTGGTGGTGCAGGCCGACGCGCCGTTCCGCGCCCAGGCCGGCAGCATCACCAACCTGGAGACGCGCAACTCGGCCGGGCAGATGGTGCCGCTGGGCTCGGTCATGCAGGTCAATCCGACCTTCGGCCCGACCCGCGTCACGCGCTACAACGGCTTCCCGTCGGCCGACATCAACGGCGCGGCCAAGCCCGGCTTTTCCAGCGGGCAGGCGGAGGCGGAAATCGAGCGCATCGTCAAGCAGCTGCCGCGCGGCATGTCCTACGAATGGACCGACCTGACCTACCAGGACCGGCTGACGCGCGACATTACGCTGCCGGGCCTCGGCATCAAGATCCCGACCCTGGCGGCGGTGCTGTTCCTGTCGGTGGTGCTGGTGGTGCTGGTGCTGACGGCGCAGTACGAAAGCTGGAGCCTGCCGTTGGCCATCATCATGATCGTGCCGATGTGTATTCTGTCGGCGCTGTTCGGGGTGTGGATCTCGCACTTCCCGCCGTTCTCGCAGGGCGGGGATCTGAACGTGTTCACCCAGGTGGCGCTGGTGGTGCTGGTCGGGCTGGCGTGCAAGAACGCGATTCTGATCGTCGAGTTCGCCAAGGAGCTGGAAGAGCAGGGCCAACCGATGATGGACGCCATCATCAACGCCTGCCGCCTGCGGCTGCGGCCTATCCTGATGACCTCGATCGCCTTCTGCGCCGGCGTGATTCCGCTGATCCTCGGCAGCGGCGCCGGCAGCGAGATGCGGCGCGCGATGGGGATCGCGGTGTTCTCCGGCATGGTCGGCGTGACCCTGTTCGGCATCTTCCTGACGCCGGTGTTCTACGCGCTGCTGCGCAAGAGCACCGAGAAGCGCCGCGCCCACGCGGCCGAACTGCGTCACGAGATCGACGCGGCAGCCCATCCATTCCATGCCGGCATCGACGATGCCGCGCCGCCGGCCAAGAAGGGGGACGTATGAACAAGCATCTGATGCCGGCGCTGGGCTTGAGCGTGACGCTGGCACTGGCCGGCTGTTCCAGCGCGCCGCCGGTCAAGCTGTACCAGCCCGAGCTGCCCAGCGGCTTCGTCAACGCGCAGGGCGCGGCGGCCGAGGCGTCGGTCAGCGAATTCTGGACCGCCTTCCACGATCCGCTGCTGGACTCGCTGGTGCAGCGCGCCTTGAAGGCCAACACCGACGTGCGCAGCGCCGCCGCCAACCTGCGCGAAGTGCGCGCGCTGAACCGCTACGCCGACGCCAACATGCTGCCCAGCGTCGGCGTCAACGCCGGCGTGTCGCGCGTGCGCGGCACCAACGACCTCGGCGTGCAGAGCACCAACAACAACTACGCGGTCGGCTTCGACGTCGCCTGGGAGGCCGACCTGTTCGGCCGCCTCGGCGACGCGCGCCGCGCGGCGCAGGCCAATGTACTGGCCGGCGCGGCCGGCGTGCGGGCGGCGCAGGTCAGCGTCAGCGCCGAAGTGGCGCGCAACTACTTCGACCTGCGCGGTTTGCAGGAACAGTTGCGCGTGGCGGTCAGCTCGCTCGACACGCAGAAGGCCGCGCTGGAGCTGGTCGACGCGCGGCTGGATGTCGGACGCGGCACCGCGCTCGACAGCGAACGCGCGCGCGCGCTGGTGACGTCGACGGCGGCCAACATCCCGGCGCTGGAAGCGGCGCTGATCCGCACGCGCTACCGGCTGGCGGTGCTGTGCGGCCTGCAACCGACCGCGCTCGATGCCGAGCTGGAACCGGTCCAGCCGCTGCCGGGCTTGCAGGCGGTGGCGCTGGGCGGCATCGGCTCGCCGTCCGACATGCTGCGCCGTCGGCCCGATATCCAGGTGGCCGAAGCGCAGGCTGCCGCAGCGGCGGCGCAAGTGGGCGTCGCGCGCAGCGCGCTGTTCCCGCAGCTGACGCTCGGCGGCACGCTGGGCCAGAACGCGCTGCACGCCAGCGACCTGGGCAAGGGCGCCTCCTACGTCTACAACCTGGGCGCGCAGCTGACGTGGAACCTGCTGGACTTCGGCCGCATCCGCGCCCAGATCGCCGCCGCCGACGCGCGCAACGACGCGGTGATGATCAACTACGAACGCGCGGTGCTGGCGGCGCTGGAGGAAACCGAAGGCGCGCTGGCGACCTACACGCGCACGCAGCGGCAGACGGAGCTGTTGTTCGAATCGGCGCGCTCGTCGGAGCAGGCCGCGTTGATCGCACGCGAACGCTTCGCAGTCGGCTCGACCGACTTCCTGACCGTGCTGGACGCCGAACGCGAGCTGCTCTCCGCGCGCGACCGCCTGGCCCAGTCCCAGGCCGGCGCCGCGACGTCGCTGGTGGCAGTCTACAAAGCCCTGGCCGGCGGCTGGGAGGTGCCAGCGCAGTAAAGCCGCATTCGTTTGTGCAGCCAGACAAGCCGCCGCAAGGCGGCTTTGTCATTTCTGAAACCTGCGCAAATAAACCACACCTCCCGTGCACTCGTTGACATCAAAGATTTTCCGATGCTATAGTTTCGTCAATAAATGGAAACGCTTCCACTTACTTCATAAGTGAATAATTAAAGCAGGCGGACATCGATCCGTCGGCGTGAGGAGACAGCATGTTGACAGCCAGCCCTGCATTGCCGGGCGATGGAGCGGTACGCCCGTCGTCTTTGAAATCCCTCTCGAAACTGCTGGTGCTGCCAGCTTTGCTGCTGTGCGTGCACGGCGCCGCCAGCGCGCAAAACACGGTGCAGGCCTGGATCACCACCGGCGACCAGACCCAGTTGCTGGCGCGCGGCGCCGACGCCTCGTTCAAGCCGGGCGCCAGCGCCGCCACCATCATCGAAGTCGACCCGAAGCAGCGCTTCCAGGAAATGGTCGGCTTCGGCGCCGCCATCACCGACGCTTCCGCCTGGCTGATGCAGAACAAGCTGAATCCACAGCAGCGCGACGCCCTGCTCAACGAGCTGTTCGGCAAGGCCCCCGGCGCCAACTTCAGCTTCACCCGCCTGACCATCGGCGCCTCCGATTTCTCGCGCCATCACTACAGCTTCGACGACATGCCGAAGGGCGAGAGCGATCCGACGCTGGCGCATTTCTCCATTGAACCGAACCGCGCCGACGTGCTGCCGATCACCAAGGCCGCGCTGGCGATCAACCCGAAGCTGCGCGTGATGGCCTCGCCATGGAGCGCGCCGGGCTGGATGAAGTCCAACGACAGCCTGATCCAGGGCACGCTGAAGCCGGAAGCGTTCGCGCCGTTCGCCAACTACCTGTCGCGCTACGTCAGCGCGTATGAAAAGGAAGGCGTGCCGATCTACGCGCTGACGCTGCAGAACGAGCCGCACTTCGAACCCAAGGACTATCCCGGCATGCGCGTCGAGCCGGCCAAGCGCGCCGCCTTCATCGGCGGCCACCTGGGCCCGCTGCTGGCCAGGGAACATCCGCAAACCCGCATCCTCGACTGGGACCATAACTGGGACGAGCCCGGCTCGCCGGCCGGCGTGCTGAACGATCCGGTCGCCAACCAATACGTCAACGGCGTGGCCTGGCATTGCTACGCCGGCGACGTGCGCGTGCAGGCCGCGCTGCACGACCGCTGGCCCGACAAGGACACCTATTTCACCGAATGCTCGGGCGGCAAGTGGGCGCCGGTGTGGTCGGACAACCTGCAGCATTTCGCCCGCACGCTGGTGATCGGCACCACGCGCGGCTGGGCCAAGGGCGTGCTGCTGTGGAACCTGGCGCTGGACGAGCATGACGGCCCGCATCTCGGCGGCTGCAACGATTGCCGTGGCGTGGTCACCATCGACAGCCGCGACGGCAAGGTCACCCGCAACGAGGAATATTACGCGCTGGCCCACGCCAGCCGCTTCGTGCGCCAGGGCGCCCGCCGCATCTATTCCAGCAGCGGCTACGACCAGCTCGACACGGTGGCGTTCCGCAACGCCGACGACGGTTCGGTGGCGCTACTGGTGGTCAATTCCGCCAAGCAGGAGCGCAGCTTCGCGGTGCGCGTCGGCCAGCGCAGCTTCAGCTACCGCCTGCCGGCCGCCAGCGTGGCGACCTTCACCTGGCGCTAGGTTTTTTTGCAGCAAAAAATGGAAGCGCTTCCGTTCTAAAACAGCGCATACAACTATAAGCGAGGAGATAGCATGAGCACACCTGACCACCCGTTCGCCATCCGCATGACCCCGATCGCCGCCGCCTGCGCGGCGCTGGTGTTCGCCGCCGCAGCGGCACCGGCGCTGGCGCAGCAACAGCCATCCGCCAGCGCCGACGACAAGGAAATACAGGCCGTCGTCGTCACCGGCATCCGCCGCAGCATCGAGACCTCGATGGCGATCAAGCGCGATTCCGATTCCATCGTCGAAGCGGTGACCGCCGAGGACATCGGCAAGCTGCCCGACGTCTCGATCGCCGAATCGATCGCCCGCCTGGCCGGCCTGACCGCGCAACGCGTCGAAGGGCGCGCGCAGTCGATTTCGATCCGCGGCCTGGCGCCGGACTTTTCCACCACGCTGCTCAACGGCCGCGAGCAAGTCTCGACCAGCAACAACCGTGGCGCCGAATACGACCAGTATCCGTCCGAGCTGATGAGCGGCGTGGTGGTCTACAAGACGCCGGACGCCTCGCTGGCCGCCGGCGGCCTGTCCGGCACGGTCGACCTGCAGACCGTGCGTCCGCTGGATCTGCGCCAGCGCGCCATCGTGCTGAACGCGCGCGGCGAGCACAACTCCAACGGCAAGCTCAACTCCAACACCTCGGCCAACGGCAATCGCATCAGCGCGTCCTACGTCGACCAGTTCATGAACAACACGCTGGGCGTGGCGATCGGCTACGCCCACCTGGATTCGCCGGGCCAGCAGAAGGAATACAAATCGTGGTGGTGGGGCACCAACCGCAACCTGCCGGCCGACCTGCAGAACGTGGTGACGCTGAACGGCGCCGAAGTGACCGCCTCGTCGCGCGAACAAAAGCGCGACGGCCTGATGGGCGTGCTCGAATACCGCCCGACCAAGGAATTCCGCAGCACGCTGGACCTGTACTATTCCGAGTTCAAGCAAAACACCACCATGCGCGGCCTGATGTGGAATTCCAACCAGGACAACCCGATCCGCTACGTCAACCCGCAAGTGGAAAACATCGGCGGCACCCGCCTGCTGGTGGGCGGCGCGATCACCGGCCTGGAGCCCATCGTTCGCAACGACGACAACCAGCGCAAGGACAAGCTCAGCGCGATCGGCTGGAACAACACCTTCAAGAAGGACGGCTGGACCATCGTCGGCGACCTGTCGGCGTCGAACGCCAAGCGCCGCGAGGAAGTGCTGGAGACCTACGCCGGCCTCGGCCCGGCCGGCTCGAAAAACACCGACAACAATTTCCAGTTCAAGATCCCGACCGGCAGCGGCCTGCCGACCTTCACTCCGAGCATCAACTTCGCCGATCCGCAGATCATCAAGCTGACCGACGTCGGCGGCTGGGGCAAGGATGCGGACATGCACCATCCCATCGTCGAGGACAAGCTGGATTCGGCCAAGGTCTCGGTCAAGCGCGAGCTGGACGGCTTCCTGCGTAACATCGAGGGTGGCGTCAACTACAGCAAGCGCGAGAAGACCCACGCCGACACCAACAACTACTGGTTCCTGAAAAACGGCCGCGCGCCGACCACGGTGTCGTCGGACCTGCTGCAGCCATCGACCTCGCTGGCCTTTGCCGGCATTCCGTCGGTGCTGAGCTACGACGTGCTGGGCACGCTCAACAAGTATTACGACAAGCAGCCGGCCCGTCCCGACGACCAGGCGTTGCAGGACTGGGGCGTGACCGAGAAGGTCACCACCGCCTACGCCCGCGCCGGCCTGGATGCCGACCTCGGCCCGATCCCGCTGCGCGGCAACATCGGCCTGCAGGCGGTCAACGTCGACCAGACCTCGCGCGGCGCCACGGTCAACAGCGGCCGGCTGGGCACCATCGGCGGCGGCGCCAGCTACACCGACTGGCTGCCGAGCCTGAACCTGAACTTCGACCTCGGCCAGTTACTGTCGACCACCAACCTGCGCTTCGGCGCGGCCAAGACGGTGGCGCGGCCGCAGATGTCGGACATGCGCGCCGGCATCTCGGGCGGCGTCGACGCCACCACCCGCATGTGGAACGGCAGCGGCGGCAATCCGAACCTGGAGCCGTGGCGCGCCAACGCCTACGACCTGTCGATGGAAAAGTACATCGGCAAGCGCAGCTACATCGCCGCCGCGCTGTGGTACAAGAAGCTGCAAAGCTACATCTACAACCAGCAGACCGCGTTCAGCTTCGCCGGCTTTCCGAACCCGGGTGCGGTGATTCCCGTGCAGGACATCGGCACGCTGAACCGTCCGGCCAACGGCGCCGGCGGCATGGTCAAGGGCGCCGAGGTGTCGGGCGCGCTGGACGGCGCGCTGCTGTGGGATGCGCTGGACGGCTTCGGCATCACCGGCAGCATGTCCGGCACTGAGAGCTCGATCCATCCGAACGGCCCCGGCACCAAGGAAAAGCTGCCGGGCCTGTCGGGCGTGGTGTCCAACGTCTCGGTCTACTACGAGAAGAGCGGCTACTCGGCGCGCGCCAGCCGCCGCTACCGTTCGGCGTATCGCGGCGAGGTGACCGGCCTGTTCGCGCAGCGCGCCTTCAGCGAGATCCTGGCCGAACGCCAGGTCGACCTGCAGCTGGGCTACGCGTTCGAGGAGGGCACGTACAAGGGCTTGTCGCTGCTGTTCCAGGTGAACAACCTGAACAACTCGCCCTACCAGACCCGACAGGGCGATCCGTTCTCCGGCGGCTCATATGCACCGGAGCGCTACACCACCTACGGCCGCCAGTTCCTGCTGGGGCTGAACTACAAGCTGTAAGGTGAATTTCCCGAGCGGCAATGTGCCGCCCGGGATCGCTGGCGGTGGTAAAATCGTGGATTCCCACCCCGATAAGCGATGCTGCGCCGATGCAAGCGACCGATAATGTAACGCTGGACAACTGCGCGGACGAGCCGATCCACATCCCCGGCAGCATCCAGCCGCATGGCGCGCTGTTGGCGGCGGACCTGGCCGGCGCGCTGCTGGCCTGGAGCGACAACGCGGCGGCATTGCTGGGCCTGACGCCTGCGCCGGGCACGCCGCTGGCGTCGCTGCCGTTGCCGGCCGAGGTGCACGCCGCCGTCGCCGAGTGCCTCGACAGCATCGAGGACGGCGAAGCCCCCGCGATCGCGCTGGAGGTCAGCATCGGCGCGCGCCAGTTCGACTGCATCGTGCATGCCCATGCGTCGCGCCTGATCCTCGAATTCGAACTGCGCGACGTGCCGAGCGACGCGGTGGCCGCGTTCGCGCTCAAGGCCCACGCGGCGATCGACCGCCTGAAGCGGCAAAAGACCACGGTGGGCCTGTTGCAGCTGGCGACCGAACAGGTGCGCGCCATCACCGGCTTCGACCGCGTGATGGGCTACCGTTTCCACCAGGACGACAGCGGCGACGTCATCGCCGAATCGCTGCGCGACGACCTGGAACCGTACCTGGGCCGCCGTTATCCGGCCAGCGACATCCCGGCGCAGGCGCGGCGGCTATACATCATCAACACGCTGCGGCTGATCGCCGACACCGGCTACCGCCCGTCGCCGCTGCTGGGCCGTGCCGGCGATGCGCCGCTCGACCTGAGCCACAGCGTGCTGCGCAGCGTCTCGCCGATCCACATCGAATACCTGCAGAACATGGGCGTGGGCGCCTCGATGAGCGTATCGATCGTGGTCAACGGCCGCCTGTGGGGACTGCTGGCCTGCCATCACATGAGCGCGCACCAGGTGCCGTACTCGATCCGCATGGCGGCCGACGTGATGGCCCAGGTGATCGCCTCCATCGTGCAGTCGATCGAGGCGCGCGAGCGCGCGCTGCTGGTCGAGCAGTCGGCCGAGCTGCGCACCCGCATCATGGAAACCATGCTGCACCAGGACGATCCGACGCGCGCGCTGCTGCAGCACGCGCCGGCGCTGTGCGCGTCGCTGCAGGCCGAGGCGCTGGTGCTGACGCAGTACGGCAAGCTGATGGTGCATGGCGACATCGATGCCGCCCTGGCCGCGCGCATGGTGGCCTCGCTGCCGCAGGGCGGCGATGAAATCGTCGAGCGCAACGCCGTCGACGACTGGCCGGAGGCACTGCGCGACGCGGTGGCGCCGTGGGTCGGCATGCTGGCCTTGCGCTTCGACCCGTCGACCTCGGGCTGGCTGCTGGCGCTGCGGCGCGAGCAGGTCGCCACCATCCGCTGGGGCGGGCGGCCGGAGAAGGTGGTGCGCGTCGGCCCGCTGGGCCCGCGCCTGACGCCGCGCGGCTCCTTCGACGAATGGCGCGAGATGGTGCGCGGCCGCGCCGTGCCGTGGAACGCCACCGAGCAGCTGGCGGCGACCCAGCTGCTCGGCGAGATGCACCGCGCCAGCGTGGCGCGCCACGTCGAGACCGACCGCGCCCGCGCCCAGCTGCTGGCGATGCTGGGCCACGACCTGCGCGGCCCGCTGCAGTCGATCAACATGGCGGCGGCGGTGCTGCAGCACGGCGGCGCGCGCGACACCATGAGCAGCCGCATCCAGGCGTCGAGCGGACGCATGGCGCGGCTGATCAGCCAGGTGCTGGACATGAGCCGTCTCAACGGCGGCCTCGGACTGGGCATGAGCAAGGACGTGATCGACCTGGTGCCGCCGCTGCAGGACCTGCTCGACGAGACGCGCACCGGCCATCCGGACCTGCGCATCGTCGCGCGCATCCCGGCGGCGCTGACGCTGCCGGCCGACAGCGACCGTCTGATGCAGGTGGTCAGCAATCTGGTCGGCAATGCGCGCCACCACGGCACCCAGGGCGAGCCGATCGAGGTCACGCTGAGCGAGCAGGGCGGCATGATGCTGCTGGAGGTGCGCAATGTGGCGCCGCCGATCGACGAAGCGCTGGTGGCCACCCTGTACAGCCCGCTCAAGCACACCTCGGCGGGCAATAAGCGCAACCGGGGCGGCCTCGGACTGGGGCTCTACATCGCGCAGCAGATCGTGCTGCAGCACGGCGGCGACATCGCCTACCGCTACGAGGCGCCGCAGGTGGTGTTCGCGGTCAGGCTGCCGCTTCGCTGAGCGCCTCGGCCAGCAGGTCGGTGAAGGCGCGGATCTTGGCCGAGCCGCGCCGGTTGGCGGCGTACACCGCGTAGATGCCGACATCCATCTCGCCGGGATTGGCCTGGTAGCCGTCCAGCACCGGCAACAGCGTACCGGCCGCCAGGTCGTGCTGCACCAGCCACTCCGGCAGCAGCGCCAGGCCGAGGCCGCCCAGCGCGGCCTGGCGCAGCATCTCCGAATTATTCACCTGCAGGCTGCCGCGCACCTCGACCTCCTGGGCCAGGTCGGCGTTGCGCAGGCGCCAGCTGTGGCGCGCGGCGCCGTAGGAAAACAGCAGGCAGTTGTGCCCGGCCAGCTGCTCCGGCGTCTGCGGCGCGCCGTGCCGCGCCAGGTAGGCGGGGCTGGCGCAGATGTGGCGCCGGTGGCCGGCCAGCTTGCGCGCGATCAGGTTGGGCTGCTGCTCCGGGTTGCCGATGCGGATGGCGACGTCGATCGCCTCGTCGACCATGTTGCTCAGCGCGTCGCTGAGGCGCAGGTCCAGCGCCAGGTTGGGGTGGCGCCGCGCCAGCGCCGGCAGCAGCGGCGCGATGTAGCGGATCGCCAGCGTGACCGGCGCGCTGATGCGCAGCACGCCGCCCGGCGCGGTGTTGCCGCCGGCCGCCGCGTCGTCGGCCTCGTCCAGCGAGGCGAGGATCTGGCTGGCGTGTTCGAAGTAGCCGCGGCCGCTGTCGGTCAGCGTGATGCTGCGGGTCGAACGGTTCAGCAGCGGCGCGCCGAGGCGCTGCTCGAGCGCGTCGACCAGCCGCGTCACCGACGAGGTGGCCACGCCCAGCTGACGCGCGGCGGCGGAAAAGCCGCCGTTGCTGGCCACCAGGCAAAATGCTTTCAGTTCGGCGAATCGGTCCATGTTTTGCGTCCCACGCAAAGGTGTATGCTGATCCGCCCATATTATCAGCAGACGATGGCGGGATTATAGTGATTTCAAGCTTTTCACTCTTCAGGAGGAATCATGAACATCACCCCGCTCCCCATCGGCTTCGGCGCCGCCATCGAGGGCCTGGACTTGCGCCGCGCCGATCCCGCCGCCACCGGCCTGCTGCGCTCGGCGCTGCTGCAATACGGCCTGCTGGTGATCCGCGGCCAGTCGCTGACGCCGCAGGAACAGATCGCCGCCACCGGCCTGTTCGGCTCGCTGGAGACTTTCCCGACCATGCGCGGCCAGATCGACGGCGTGCCGGAGGTCTTCCGCGTCGCCAGCCGGCCCGAGGACGGCCACGTCGAGGTCGGCCGCTACTGGCATTCGGACGGCTCGTTCCGCGAGGATCCGACGCCGATCAGTTTCTGGTACTCGGTGGTGCAGTCGGAGCAGGGCGGCGACACGCTGTTTACCGACCTGCAGCGGGCCTGGCGCGAGCTGCAGCCGGAGATCCAGCAGGAATTCGCCGGCCTCAGCACCGCGCACCGCAACGGCGTGGTGCATCCGCTGATGCTGCGCCATCCGCAGACCGGCGTGCCGGCGCTGTACCTGAACCTGGGCCTGACCGCCGGCGTGCTGGGCCACGCGCCGCAGCATTCGCAGGCCCTGATGCAGGCGGTGGACCAGCACTACTCGCGGCCGGGGGCGACCTACCGCCACCACTGGCTGGCCGGCGACGTGGTGGTGGCCGACAATCTGCATGTGGCCCACAAGGCGACGCCGATCAGCCCCGGCCAGCGCCGCATCCTGAACCGCACCACGGTGCGCGCCGACGGCGTGATCTGGTACGACGGCGGGCAGCCAGCGGAAAAGTGCGTAGCCGCCTAGCAGATTTGGTTATTTCCACCGCGCACGATTGATCCGGGACTCTGTAAAGCTTGTATTTCGGCTAAACTTCTTGCTTCTCAAGTTACCTTGGCCCGGACCATGCCTCTCCAATCTTCGATGGACGACAGCGGCTTTCGCCGTATCTTGCTGCGCAATATCACCCTGCCGCTGGCGGCCGGCGTGGTCAGCGCCGGCGTGTTCGTTGTCCTGCTCGCCTATTTGATCACCACCATGAACTGGGTCGAGCACAGCGAACGGGTGATCGGCAGCGCCAACGAGATCGGCAAGCAGATGGTCGACATGGAAACCGGCATGCGCGGCTACATGCTGGCCGGCGACGAAGCGTTCCTGGAACCGTATGTGCTGGCCAAGCCCAAGGTCGCCTCCGGCATCACCGCCTTGATGAAGGTGGTCGACGACAGCCCGATGCAGGTCGGCCGGCTGCGCAACATACTGGCCCAGCAGCAGCAATGGGATCAGTACGCGCAGGAGATGATCAGGCTGCGCGCCGCCGACGGCGACGTCACCGGCCCGGTCAAGACCGGCCGCGGCAAGACCCAGTTCGATGAAATCCGCCGCCAGCTCGACGCCTTCGTCAACTATGAAAACCGGATGCGCCAGGAGCGCACCGCCGACGCCCGCCTCGTCACCACCTGGGTGGCGGTGATCTACCTGATCCTGACGCTGGGCGTGGGCGGCGCGCTGGCCTGGTTCGGCCGGCGCGAGCTGCTGGGCCTGTCCGGCGTCTACAACAAGGTCCTGAAGCAGCACACCGAGCACGCCGAGATCCTGGCCCAGCAGGCCTGGCTGCGCACCGGCCAGAGCGAGCTGGCGCAGCAGGGCATCGGCCAGATGGCGCTGCCGCGCCTGTCGGCGGCGCTGCTGCAGTTCATGGCCCGCTACCTGGACGTGGTGGTCGGCGCGCTGTACCTGCGCAACCACGACGGCAGCTTCACCCGCGTCGCCTCCTACGGCTTCAGCGCCGAGTGGGAACAGCGCGACCAGCAACTGAAGCCGTCCGAAAGCCTGGTGGCCCAGGCCGCGCTGGAAAAGCGCCTGATCCGCCTCGACCGCGTGCCGGCCGATTTCATCCAGGTCGCCTCCGGCCTCGGCGCCGGCGCGCCGGCCAGCGTGATCCTGGCGCCGGTCGACAACGACGGCGTCATCAACGGCGTCATCGAGCTGGGCCTGCTGCGCCCGATCGCGCAGCGCGATGTCGATTTCCTGACCCTGGTCAAGGGCAACATCGGCAACGCCATCGACGCCAGCGCCTCGCGCCAGCGCCTGCAGGAAGTGCTGGCCGAGACCCAGCAGCTCAACGAGGAACTGCAGGTGCAGCAGGAAGAACTGCGCACCGCCAACGAGGAACTGGAAGAACAGTCGCGGGTGCTGGAGGAATCGCAGGCCAGCCTGGAAAACCAGAAGGCCGAGCTGGAGCAGACCAACGAGCAGCTGCACGAACAGAGCCAGATCCTCGACCAGAAGAACGCCGCGCTGGGCAAGGCGCAGCAGGACCTGGAGCAGCGCGCCGACGAGCTCGAGCGCGCCAGCCAGTACAAATCGCAATTCCTGGCCAATATGTCGCACGAGCTGCGCACGCCGCTCAACAGCTCGCTGATCCTGGCCAAGCTGCTGTCGGAAAACGCGCCCGGCAACCTCAACGACGAGCAGGTGCGCTTCGCCAACACCATCTACTCGGCCGGCAACGACCTGCTCAACCTGATCAACGACATCCTGGACATCTCCAAGGTCGAGGCGGGCAAGCTGGACCTGGTGCCGGAGCAGCTGCCGGTGCGCCACGTGGTCGAGGGCATGGCGATGGTGTTCGAGCCGCTGGCGATGCAAAAGAAACTCGCCTTCCACGTCGAGATCGCCGACGACCTGGCGCCGCACATGGTCAGCGACCGCCAGCGCCTGGAACAGATCCTCAAGAACCTGCTGTCGAACGCGCTCAAGTTCACCAGCACCGGCCAGATCGTGCTGTCGGCCCACGCCGCCGGCACCGACGGCGTCAGCTTCTCGGTGCAGGACAGCGGCATCGGCATCCGCCCGGAAGACCAGCAGGGCATCTTCAACGCCTTCCAGCAGGCCGACGGCACCACCAGCCGCAAGTACGGCGGCACCGGCCTGGGCCTGTCGATCTCGCGCGACCTGGCGCAACTGCTGGGCGGCGCCATCAGCCTGGTGAGCGAACCGGGCAAGGGCAGCATCTTCACGCTGACCCTGCCGCTGGCGTGGAACGCGCAGGCGCCCGGCGCGCCCCAGGGCAACGCCGCCACGGTGGCCCCCGCCGCCGCCCAGGCGTTCACGCCGACGCCGTTGCCGCCGGCGCCGCTGCCGGCGCCGGCCGCGCCGCGGGTGCGCGCCTTCGCCGACGACCGCGACCTGATCGGCACCGACGCCGGCCAGCGCCACCGGCTGGTGCTGGTGGTCGAGGACGACGCCACCTTCGCCCGCATCCTGTACGAGCTGGCGCATGAAAAGCAGTACCGCTGCCTGGTCGCCTTCGACGCCGACGAGGGGCTGGCGCTGGCGCGCGAATTCCGTCCGGACGCGGTGCTGCTCGACGTCCGCCTGCCGGACCGCTCCGGCCTGTCGGTGCTGCAGCTGCTCAAGGACGACGCCGCCACCCGCCACATCCCGGTGCACGTGCTGTCCGGCACCGACAACGGCGAGGCCGCGCTGCACCTGGGCGCGATCGGCTTCGCCCGCAAGCCGACCACGCGCGAGCAGCTGATGGAAGTGTTCCGCCGCATCGAGGGCAAGCTGACGCAAAAGATCAAGCGCGTGCTGCTGGTCGAGGACGACGACCGCCAGCGCGACAGCGTGGTGCAGCTGATCTCCGACGACGACGTCGAGATCGTCGCGGTCGGCAGCGGCGAGGAAGCGCTGGCGCTGCTGCGCACCACCATCTACGACTGCATGATCATCGACCTCAAGCTGCCGGACATGCAGGGCAACGAGCTGCTGCAGCGCATGGCCGGCGAATCGCTGGCGGCGTTCCCGCCGGTGATCGTCTACACCGGCCGCAACCTGTCGCGCGCCGAGGAGGCCGACCTGCACAAGTATTCGCGCTCGATCATCATCAAGGGCGCGCGCTCGCCGGAGCGCCTGCTCGACGAGGTCACGCTGTTCCTGCACAAGGTCGAGGCCGACCTGTCGAGCGAGCGGCAGAAGATGCTCAAGACGGTGCGCTCGCGCGACCGCGTGTTCGAAGGCCGCCGCATCCTGCTGGTGGACGACGACGTGCGCAACATCTTCGCGCTGACCAGCGCGCTGGAGCAGAAGGGCGTGCTGGTCGAAGTGGGCCGCAACGGCTTCGAGGCGCTGGAAAAACTCGACACCGTGGCCGACATCGACCTGGTGCTGATGGACGTGATGATGCCGGGCATGGACGGCCTGGAGGCGACCCGCCGCATCCGCGCCGACGCCCGCTTTGCCCGCCTGCCGATCATCGCCATCACCGCCAAGGCGATGAAGGACGACCAGGAGCAATGCCTGGCCGCCGGCGCCAGCGACTACCTGGCCAAGCCGATCGACCTGTCGCGCCTGTATTCGCTGCTGCGGGTGTGGATGCCCAACGGTGAACGGAGCTAGCATGCAGCAAAGCGACACCGATATCGAGCTGAAGATGCTGGTCGAGGCCATCTACCTGAAGTACAGCTACGATTTCCGCGACTACACCGGCGCCTCGCAGAAGCGCCGCGTGCTGCACGCACTGCGCGAGATGGGCTGCGACAGCATCTCGGCGCTGCAGGCGCGCATCATGCACGAGCCGGCCGCGTTCAGCGAACTGCTGCAGTACCTGACCATCCCGGTGACGTCGATGTTCCGCGACCCGACTTACTTCAAGGCGCTGCGCGAGCAGGTGGTGCCGGTGCTGCGCACCTACCCGTCGCTGAAGATCTGGATCGCCGGCTGCAGCACCGGCGAGGAAGTGTATTCGATGGCCATCCTGCTCAAGGAGGAAGGCCTGCTGGAGCGCAGCATGATCTACGCCACCGACATCAACCCGCAATCGCTGGCGAAGGCGCGCAAGGGCGTGTTCCCGCTGGACGCGATGCGCGAGTACACCGAGAACTACCAGGCCGCCGGCGGCACCTGCAGCTTTTCCGACTACTACACGGCGGCCTACAACGCCGCGCTGTTCGACAGCGCGCTGTGCGACAACGTCACCTTCGCCGACCACAGCCTGGCCACCGACGCCGTGTTCGCCGAAACCCATTTGATCAGCTGCCGCAACGTGATGATTTATTTCAAGAAGAAATTGCAGGAGCGCGCCTTCGGCCTGTTCCACGAATCGTTGTGCCACCGCGGCTTCCTCGGCCTGGGCAGCAAGGAGAGCATCGACTTCTCCGCCTATGCGCCCAGCTTCGAGCCGGTGGTCAAGCGCGAACGGCTGTTCCGCAAGCGTTGAGCATGGACCGCGCGACCCTACAAGCGGCGCTGGCCGGCCGCAGCTTCGATGCGGTGGTGATCGGCGCGTCGGCCGGCGGCGTCGGCGCGCTGCTGCGCCTGCTGCCGGACTTGCCGGCCGGCTACGGCCGCGCCGTGATGGCGCTGCTGCACCTGCCGGAGAACCGCCAGAGCCAGCTGGCCGACGTGTTCCAGCAGCGCATGGCGCTGCCGGTGCGCGAGGCGGCCGACAAGGAGCCGGTATCGTCCGGGACGCTGTATTTCGCCGGTTCCGGCTACCATTTGTCGGTTGAGCAGGACCGCAGTTTTTCGCTCAGTTGCGAGGCGCCGCTGCATTTCGCCCGGCCCGCTATCGATTATCTGATGGCGTCGGCGGCCGACGCCTACGGCGACCGGCTGCTGGGCATCCTGTTGACGGGCGCCAACAACGACGGCGCGGCCGGCATGGCCGCCATCGCCGCGGCCGGCGGGCTGACCGTGGTGCAGGACCCGCAGGACGCCGAAGTGGCCACCATGCCGAAGGAGGCGATCCGGCTGCGGGCGCCGGATTTGATCTTGCCGCTGGACGATATACATACTTTGCTGTTGATGTTGGAGAATAATTAATGCAAGTCGCGCCCCCTACCAAACTGCTGATCGTCGACGATCTGCCGGAGAACCTGCAGGCGCTCAACGCCGTGATCCGCGGCGAGGGCCGCGAGGTGTTCCAGGCCGGCTCCGGCGAGGCGGCTCTGGCCCTGCTGCTGCAGCATGACTTCGCGATGGCCTTCCTCGACGTGCAGATGCCGGGCATGGACGGCTTCGAACTGGCCGAGCTGATGCGCGGCACCGAGAAGACCCGGCAGATCCCCATCGTCTTCGTGACGGCGGCCGGCAAGGAGTTGAACTATTCGTTCAAGGGCTACGAGGCGGGCGCGGTCGACGTGCTCTACAAGCCGCTCGACGCCCGCGCCGTCAAGGGCAAGGTGCAGGTGTTCGTCGCGCTGTACCAGCAGCGCGAGGCGATGCGGCGCCAGGTCGAGGCGCTGGAGCTGGCGCGCCAGCAGCAGGAGGCCACGCTGGCCGAGCTCAACGCGGCGCAGACGCAGCTGCAGCGCGCGCTGACGATGCGCGACGAATTCATGTCGATGGTGTCGCACGAGATGCGCACGCCGCTCAACACGCTGTACCTGGAAACCCAGCTGCGCAAGATGCAGCTCGAGCGCGGCAACATGGCCGCCTTCGGCGCCGAGCAGCTGCAGCGCATGGTGGCGCGCGACGACCGCCAGATCCAGAGCATCATCCGCCTGATCGACGACATGCTCGACGTGTCGCGCATCCGCAGCGGCAAGCTGTCGCTGCGGCCGGGCTGGGTCGAGCTGTCGGGCCTGCTGCGCCGGGTGGTGCACGACCTGACGCCGCAGGCCACCACGGCCGGCTGCACCCTGACCCTGGACGCGGGCACGCCAGTCAGCGGCTGGTGGGACGAGTTCCGCATCGAGCAGATCGTGGTCAACCTGCTGACCAACGCGCTGCGCTACGGCGGCCAGCAGCCGGTCGAGGTGGCGCTGGTCGTCGAGCAGGACTGGGTGCGCATCGAGGTGCGCGACCGCGGTCCGGGCGTGGCGCCGGAGCAGCAGGAGAAAATCTTCGAGCCGTATGAGCGCGGCGTCGGCAACGAAGTGCCGTCCGGGCTGGGCCTGGGGCTGTACATCTCGCGCGAGCTGGCCGAGGTGCACGAAGGCACGCTGACCGTGCGCAGCGCGCCGGGCGAGGGCGCCACCTTCATGCTGGCGCTGCCGCGCCGCGACGCGCCGCCATTGTAATCGCGGTCAGCGCGAGCGCGCTTCCTCGCGGCGCTGGATGATCCAGGCGTTCAGGTCGTCGAAGCTGACGCTGCCGCGCTGGGCGGTGTCGATGTGGTCGAAATTCTTGTCGATGAAGCCGAGGCCCGCCTGGCGCGCCTCGTCGCGATTGAGCACGCCGTTGCCGTCGGCATCGGCCGCGTCGAAGCGCTTGCGCAGTTTTTGCAACGCCTGGTAGCGCAGCAGGATGGGGCCGGACGAGGCGTCGCGCAGCGGCCGGCGCAGCGACGGCGGCACATAGGGATCGGGATGCGCGGGCGCCGAACGCGCGACCGGCGGCGCGGCCATGTCCTGCGGCTGCGACTGCGGCGCCTGGGCGCCGGCCTGGGTCATGGCCGCCGTCGATGCGGCCATTATGATCAGATGCAAAAGCTTCATGGTTGTCTCCACCGCATCGATTCATCGCCCCGATGCACGGCTTATGGTGACACTGTGATCCTATTGTGGGAATTAATCAAATCCAATCGCTGCGCGGGGCGCGTAGTGTCGTGGAGAAACATCATGTGAACGCTCACATGGCAATTCGATATTATTTCCGCCAGAAGCCCGCGTGGGCAAGGCGCGCTTCGTCTTCGCGCAGCGGGCCGACCACCTCGGTGGGACGCTGGCCGCGCGCGAACACGTCGCGGCAGGGCAGCGACAGCGTCGGGTTTTCCGGATCGCTGCCGGTCAGCTCCAGCAGGCTCGCTTCCGACATCGCGTAGACCACGCGCCCCACGCCAGTCCAGTAGGTGCCGCCGGCGCACATCGCGCACGGCTCGGCGTTGGCGTACAGCGTGGCGCCGGCCAGCTGTTCCGGGCTGTGGCGTTGCGAGGCCTGGCGCAGGGCGTTCATCTCGGCGTGCGCGGTGCGGTCGCCGCTCGACGCGTTCATCGCCTCGGCGAGGACGGCGCCGTCGGCCGCCACCACCATCGCGGCGAACGGGTGATGGCCTTCGTCGCGCGAGCGCTGCGCCAGCGCCAGCACGCGGCTGAGGAATTGATGGTCTTGCGGCGTCGCGTTCATCGGATGACTCCATAGTGCAGGTTCTGTTGTTTCAGGTAGGCGCGGTAGGCCAGCGACATGCGGTCGCACGCCACCGACGCCTCGGCGCCGGGGAGCAGCGGCAGGCGCGCCGGGTGCTGGCTTTCCAGGATCGGCTGGTCCTGCAGGAAGATGGTGTCCTGGAAGGCGCGCAGCGCTTCGTCGCTGGAGCTGAAGTCGTCCAGCGCCAGGATGATGCGCACGCGGGTGGTGGTCTCGGTGAGCGGCTGCAGGAACAGCGCGATCGCCTCGCGCACCGCGCCCGGCGCCTGCTTGGTCAGGATCGCCGTCAGCGGCCGCACCACGCGATAGCTGTATTCGATCGCGCTGCCGGAGGCGGCGGCCTTGCTGGCCTGCGGCTGCCACGCGCGGCATTGTCTGGCCCGGACGCCGCTGCCGTATTCGGCATCGTCGAACGTCTCGACCGTGTAGTCGGCAATGGCGGCATGCTGCTGCTCGCCCAATATGCCCTCGTGCACGAAGGCGAAGTGCGCCATGTCGAGGAAGTTCTCGACGATGCGCGGCGCGCTCGCTTGCACGTCGTAGTGGCCGCACCAGACCTTGCGCAGCGCGTCGTCGGCGAATTCGGGAAAGCGCGGCGGCTTGGCCTCGCCCGGCGTGCCGAGGCAGATCCACGCCAGTCCGTAAAGCTCCTGCACCCGGTAGACCGCGACCTGCGCTTTCAGGTTCGCTTCGCCGAGCGCCGGCAGGGCGGGGATGTGCTTGCAGCGGCCTTCGCCGCCGAAAGTCCAGCCGTGGTAGGCGCAGCGCAGCGTGTCCTTGTGCAGCACGCCCAGCGACAGCCGCGTGCCGCGGTGCGGGCAGCGGTCCTCCCAGGCGTGCAGCGCGCCGCCGCTGTCGCGCCACAGCACGATGCGGGTGTCCAGCAGGTCGGCTGCGTGCAGCGCGCCGGCGGCGATGTCCGCAGCCGGCGCGACCGGATGCCAGTCGTTGAACAGGACCGGATCCATGCTTACTTCGGAATCGTGCCGTCGACGCCCTGCACGTAGAAGTTCATCGACACCAGATCCTTCAACGGCACGGCCACGCCGGCGGCGTACTTCACGGCGCCCGACTGGTCCTTGATCGGGCCGGTGAACGGCGAGAAGGTGCCGGCGGTCAGCGCGGCCTTCTTCTCCTCGAACACCTTGGCCGCGTCGGCCGGCACCACCGCGTTCAGCTTCGACATCTTGACCATGCCTTCCTTCATGCCGCCGCGATAGTCGCCGGATTTCCAGGTGCCGGCCAGCACCGCCTTGGCGGTCTCGGTGTAGTAGCCGGACCAGTCGTTGGTGGCCGCCGTCAGGTGCGCCTTCGGCGCGAACTTGGACATGTCCGAATCCCAGCCGAACGCGTACACGCCTTTTTCCTGCGCCACCTGCAGCGTGGCCGGCGAGTCGGTGTTCTGCGCCATCACGTCGGCGCCTTGCGCCACCAGGGTTTCCGCCGCCTGGCGTTCCTTGGCCGGGTCGTACCACGAGTTCACCCAGATCACCTTGGTCTTGATCTTCGGGTTCACGCTTTGCGCGCCGAGCGTGTAGGCGTTGATGTTGCGGATCACCTCCGGCACGGGGAAGGAGGCGATGAAGCCCAGCGTGTTCGACTTGGTCATCTTGCCGGCCAGGATGCCGTTCAGGTAGGCGCCCTCATACAAACGCGATTCGTAGGTGCCCAGGTTCTTGCCGGTCTTGAAGCCGGTGGCGTGCAGGAAGGTGACGCCGGGCGCGGACTTGGCCACCTTCTCGGTCGGGTTCATGTAGCCGAAGGAGGTGGTGAAAATCAGCTTGTTGCCCTCGGCGACCAGCTTGCGGATCACGCGCTCGGCGTCCGCGCCTTCCGGCACGTTTTCGACGTAGGTGGTCTTGACCTTGGCGCCGAGTTCCTTCTCCATCGCCAGGCGGGCCTGGTCGTGGGCGTAGGTCCAGCCGGCGTCGCCGACCGGGCCGACGTAGACGAAGCCGATCTTCAGCGGATCCGCTGCGAACGAAGGAGAGGCTGCCAGGACTGCGGCCAGCGCGGACAGGGCCAGTACTTTGCGACGATTCATCATACGGTTTTTCCTTTGGAAGTAAGCAGGGATTTAGAAGTGGTTTAGAAGTGGTACTCCGCGCGCACCATCGGCGTTCTCGCCGTGGCGCCGGGGTTGGCGCGGTCCGGATTGCCGAATTTGTTTTTCCAGTACTGGTACTCGACGCCGATCTTGAAGGTGTTCTTCGGCGTGCCGACCTTCTCGCTGATGTCGTACATGATCTGCATGTCGATGTTGGTCTCCGGCGAGGTGCCGCCGCCGAATTCATTGGTGCCCTTGGCGGTGATGAAGTTGGCGTAGCCTTCGAACGACAGCGGGATGCCGATGTTGAACGGGATGCCCCAGGCGCCGGTCAGCATGGCGTGGGTCTTGTACGAGTAGCGCGGCGTGGCCTGGTTGGTGAAGGTGTTGTACGGCGCGTTCGACTCCCAGATCGCCAGCACGCTGACGTCGAGGAAGCCCGGCACGTCCAGCATCAGCGTCGGGCCGACGACGACCATGCGCTTCTTGGAGTTGTAGCCGGCGTCGGTCTTGCTGTTGAAATCGAAGCCGACGGTGGCGCCGACGCCGCGCACCGGGCCGAAGGCGTAGTTGTTGCCGGTGACTTTGCCCAGGTCCAGCGTGTTGCGGTACAGGACATAGGCTTCGTGCGCGCCGCTGTTGGACCCCGCCGCCGACGGATCGAGATCGGACGACATCAGCAGGTCGATGCTGAAGAAGTTCTTGCCATACTTGTAGCCGGAGACGTGGCTCAGGTTGACGATGTTCTTGGTGATGTCGTTGTCGTTGAACGGCTCGGCGAACTTGGTGCCGTAGCGGTAGCTGAGCGAGGTATCGCTCCATTCGGCGGCTTGCGCCGCGGCGGCGCAGCAGGCGAGAACGGCAACGGCGGCATTGCGTACGAGATGAGACATGTGCGAACTCCAGTCGGTTAGGTATGTAGTTTGGGAGAACTTCTTGTATCCAATCCTGCTCAACGATTGGATTCAATCTCATGATCATCTCTAGCAATTAGCAGGCCACCCACGGGGCCGGTTGTTAAAATCCCGATAAGACTTCGGCCAGGTTAACTTTCCTTTCCTGCGAGCCCAGATGCAGGCGGGCTTCGATGTCCAGCAGATGGTGCTCGATCAGATGGGTGGCTTCCTTGACCTTGCCCTGTTCGATCAGCGTCGCCAGGTTCTGGTGCTCGTCGTTCTCGCACATCGCGGCGCCGGGCGTCTCGTACAGCGCGATGATCAGCGAGCAGCGCGACACCAGCTCCGACATGAAGCGCAGCAGCACCTGGTTGCCGGCCAGCTGCGCCAGCAGGATGTGGAACTCGCCGCCCAGGCGTATCCAGCCGGCGCGGTCGCCGCTGCGGCGCGCCTGGTCCTCGGCCTCCAGCGCGGCGCGGATCTGCTGCAGCGACGCGGGCGTGGCGTGGCGGATCACCAGCGGCACGATCTCGCGTTCCAGCGCGCGGCGCGCGGCGAAGATATCGCGCGCCTCCTCCGGCGTCGGCGAGGCGATGACGGCGCCGCGATTGGGCCGCAGCTCGATGATGTGATCGTGCGCCAGCCGTTGCAGCGCCTTGCGCACGGTGGTGCGGCTGACCTGATACAGCTCGCAGAAATCGGCTTCGCCCAGGTGCGTGCCGGGCGGCAGGCGGTGGCTCATGACGGCGTTGACGACGGCGCGGTAGATGCGCAGATCGACGGCGGTGGTGCCGCGTTTCAGCGTCGCCGCCGGCTGTCCGGCCGGTTCGGCCTTGGTGTTGGATTTGCGTTTGCCTTGTGGGCGCGCAGGACCAGTGGATGGCATTTTTTGGGTTCTCCAGTTGAGTAGTGCTGCCTTCCTCTAAGCAGGAACTGTGCTCACCGTTGTCCACAATGATTGTGTACGAAACCACTTTGTTTTGTCCTCATTTTCGAGCGATCCGCACGGCTTTGGTGAGGGTTTTTGTCGTATTTGGTGCGGCCGGCGGCCCAAAACGGCGCGTCTGCGGCGGCGCTGGCGTGGCACGCTACTTGCGTCTGTTTTGGTATCCAATTTGTATACGATGAAGGAACGCATCGATGAACCAACCGCGCTTGCAGATGCTGGGGATCTCCAAGATCTACCCGTCGGTGGTGGCCAACGCCGGCGTGAACCTGACCGTGATGCCGGGCGAGATCCACGCGGTGCTGGGCGAGAACGGCGCCGGCAAGAGCACGCTGATGAAGATCATCTACGGCGTCGTCAAGCCGGACGAGGGACAGGTGATGTGGGAGGGCAAGCAGGTCCACATCCACTCGCCGCACCACGCCCGCAAGCTGGGCATCGGCATGGTGTTCCAGCACTTCGCGCTGTTCGAGACGCTGACCGTGGCCGAGAACATCGCGCTGGCGCTGGACGAGAAGATATCGCCGGCCGAACTGGCGCCGCGCATCCGCGGCGTGTCGGAACAATACGGCCTGCCGCTCGATCCCATGCGGCTGGTGCACAGCATGTCGGTCGGCGAGCGGCAGCGGGTGGAGATCGTGCGCTGCCTGCTGCAGTCGCCGCGTTTGCTGATCATGGACGAACCGACCTCGGTGCTGACGCCGGACGCGGTGCTCAAGCTGTTCGAGTCGCTGCGGCGGCTGGCGTCCGAAGGCGTCAGCATCCTGTATATCAGCCACAAGCTCGACGAGATCCAGTCGCTGTGCGACAAGGCCACGGTGCTGCGCGGCGGGCGCGTCTCCGGCACCGCCAATCCCAGGCAGGAAAGCGCGAAGTCGCTGGCGGAGCTGATGATAGGCCGCGAGCTGCCGGTCTGCGTGCACCGGCCGCGCCAGCCGGGCGAGGTGCTGCTGTCGCTGGAAAAACTGAACGTGCGCAGCGACGATCCGTTCGGCACGCGCCTGAAGGACGTCAGCCTGGCGCTGCGCGGCGGCGAGATCGTCGGCATCGCCGGCATTTCCGGCAACGGCCAGCAGGAGCTGCTGAAGGCCATCTCCGGCGAACGTCCGCTGGGGGGGCGCGAAGGCGTGGTCCGCTTGTTCAATCAGGATGTGGGCGCGTTGAATGCGGCGCAGCGGCGGCAACGCGGCCTCGGCTTCGTGCCGGAGGAGCGGCTGGGGCGCGGCGCCGTGCCCGACCTGTCGCTGGCCGACAACGCGCTGCTGACCGGCTATCTGCCCGCCGCCAACACCGGCATGGTCGGCAACGGCCTGGTACGGCGCGGCGCGGTGCGCGAGTTCGCGCGCAGGGTGATCGAGCGCTTCAACGTCAAGTGCGGCGGCGCGCAGTCCGCGGCGGCCTCGCTCTCCGGCGGTAATCTTCAAAAGTTCATCGTCGGCCGCGAGATCGCGCTGGGGCCGAAGGTGATGGTGTTGGCGCAGCCGACATGGGGCGTCGACATCGGCGCGGCCATGCAGATCCGCCAGGCCATCATCGACATGCGCGACCAGGGCGTGGCGGTGCTGGTGCTGTCGGAGGAACTCGACGAATTATTCATGCTGAGCGACCGCATCGCCGTGCTGGCGGACGGCCGCCTGTCCGAGGCCGTGCCGGCCGCCGGCACCAGCATCAACCAGATCGGCGTGTGGATGAGCGGCGATTTCGATCGCCAGGGAGCAGACCATGTCGCGGCTTGAACGGCGTCCCGAACCTTCGCGCCGCATGATGCTGGCGTCGCCGCTGATCGCGGCGGCGGCCATGCTGCTGAGCGGCTCCGTGCTGTTCTTCTTTTTGGGCCAGGCGCCGCTGCACGCTTTCCACGTCTACTTCATCAAGCCGTGGACCACGCTGTACGGCGTCGGCGAGCTGCTGCTGAAGGCGACGCCGCTGATCCTGTGCGGCGTCGGCCTGGCGATCGGTTTCCGCGCCAACGTCAACAACATCGGCGCCGACGGCCAGCTGACCATCGGCGCCATCGCCGGCGGCGCCGTGGCGCTGTACTTCGACGAGGTGCAGGCGTGGTGGGTGCTGCCGCTGATGCTGCTGGCCGGCGCCGTCGGCGGCATGCTGTGGGCGGCGATACCGGCGCTGCTGCGCACCCGCTTCAACACCAGCGAGATCCTGGTCAGCCTGATGCTGGTGTATGTGGCCTACCACCTGCTCAGCTATCTGGTGCACGGGCCGATGCGCGACCCGGCCGGCTTCAACTTCCCGCAGTCGAAGATGTTCAGCGAGTCGGCCACCTTGCCGCTGCTGGCGGAGAGCCTGCGCGTCAACGCGGCGTTCCCGCTGTCGCTGGTCGCGGCGCTCGCCGCGTGGTTCTTCTGCAAGCATACCTTCGCCGGCTACCGCATGCAGGTCAGCGGCATGGCGCCGGCCGCCGCGCTGTACGCCGGCTTTTCCGAGCCGCGCAACGTCTGGCTGGCCTTCATGGTCAGCGGCGCGCTGGCCGGCGTCGCCGGCGTCGGCGAGGTGGCCGGGCCGCTGGGGCAGATGCAGCCGTCGGTGTCGGCCGGCTACGGCTTCGCCGCCATCATCGTCGCCTACGTCGGCCGGCTGCATCCGCTGGGCGTGGTGCTGTCGGCGGTGCTGATGTCGCTGCTGTACATAGGCGGCGAGACCGCGCAGATCGAACTGCAGGTGCCGTCGGCGATCACCGGCATGTTCCAGGGGCTGCTGCTGTTTTACCTGCTGGCGGCCGACCTGTTCATCCATTACCGGATCAAGCCGCACCAGCGCGCCATCCCCGCGGGAGCCAACCCATGATGACCACCGAACTGCTGATCGCCTTCCTCGCCAGCACCGCCGGCGCCGCGACGCCGCTGGTGGTGGCCTCGATGGGCGAGCTGGTGACGGAGCGCTCCGGCGTGCTCAATCTCGGCATGGAGGGCATGATGCTGGTGGGCGCGGTGGTCGGCTTCGGCGTCACGCTGGGCACCGGGCAGATGTGGCTCGGGCTGATCGCGGCGATGGCCGCCGGCATGCTGATGTCGCTGATCTTCGGCTTCCTGGTGCTGACGCTGCAGACCAACCAGGTGGCGACCGGGCTGGCGCTGACGCTGTTCGGCATCGGCGTGTCGGCCTTCATCGGGCGCGGCTTCGTCGGCCAGACGGTGGAGCGCATGCCGAACCTGAGCTTCCCGCTGGTGTCGGACATTCCCTTCGTCGGGCCGCTGCTGTTCCGCTTCGATGCGATGGTGTACGCGTCGCTGGCGCTGGTGCTGGCGATCGGCTGGATGCTGGCGCGCACGCGCCTGGGCCTGGTGATCCGGGCGGTCGGCGAGTCGCCGCACAGCGCCCATGCGATCGGCTTCCCGGTGATCGGGCTGCGCTACGGCACGGTGCTGTTCGGCGGCGCGCTGGCCGGTTTGGGCGGCGCCTACCTGTCGCTGGCGCTGACGCCGATGTGGGTCGAGGGCATGACGGCGGGGCGCGGCTGGATCGCGCTGGCGCAGGTGGTGTTCGCGACGTGGAAGCCGCGGGGCGTGCTGGTCGGCGCCTACCTGTTCGGCGGGGTGACGGTGCTGCAGTTCCACGGCCAGGGCATGGGGCTGGCGGTGCCGGCGGAGTTCCTGTCGATGCTGCCGTACATCGCCACCATCGTGGTGCTGGTGATTATCTGCCGCAATCCACAGACCATCCTGCTCAACAAGCCGATGTCGCTGGGCCAGAATTTCAAGCCGGATTGATGGCTTGTTGTTGCGCGCCATAATTTTTTTTAATTGATACATTTGGTGAATTTGTTGATATTTTGCTGCGCTATAATAATTTTGCCTGATCCATCGTTGGCCGGCGGCGCCCCCTAGACCCTGGTACGCCTTTCTTGTTTTCCCATAAAACCAAGTAAAGGATGCCGCCATGCGCGTCAACGCTCCCGTCACGTCGAACGAATACATCATGGAAGATGGCAAGACCATCGTTTCCAGCACGGACTTGCAAGGCAATATCAACTACGCCAATCCGTATTTCATCGAAGTCAGCGGCTTCACCGAAGCCGAGCTGATCGGCGCGCCGCAAAACGTGGTGCGCCATCCCGACATGCCGGTCGAGGCGTTCGCGGACTTGTGGAGCACCATCAAGAGCGGCATGCCGTGGACCGGGCTGGTGAAGAACCGCTGCAAGAACGGCGATTTTTACTGGGTGCTGGCCAACGTCACGCCGGTGATCGAGCAGGGCAAGCCGGTGGGCTACCTGTCGGTGCGCACCAAGCCCACGCGCGAACAGGTGCGCCAGGCCGATGACTTGTATCGCCAGTTCAAGGCCGGCAATCCGCGCCGCCTGCGCATCGTCAATGGACGCGGGGTTTCCACCGGCATCGCCGCGCGGCTCAGGGAGATGACCCGTCTCTCGCTGAACCACCAGATCGCCGCCGCGACCACGCTGCTGGTCGGCGTGCTGCTGTTGCAGGCGCTGGCGCTGCTGCTGGTCGACGACGCCAATATGGTGAAGCTGCAGGGCTGGCTGGTCGGCGCCGCCGTGTTCGCGATGCTGGGCATGCTGGTGTTCGGCCGCAGCCTGTATGCCAACGTGGCGCTGCCGCTGAAGCAGGCCACCCGGGCGGCGCGCATGATGGCCGGCGGCGACCTGACGTCGTCGATCGCCATCCAGCGCGACGACGAGGTGGGCCAGCTGCTGGCGGCGCTGCGCCAGACCAATATCAACCTGCACAGCATCATCGGCGACGTGCGCGCCAACTTCGACGAGATCTCGGTGGCCACCGGCGAAATCGCCGACGGCAACCTGGACCTGTCGGGGCGCACCGAGTCGCAGGCGTCGAGCCTGCAGCAGACGGCGGCCAGCATGGAGCAGCTGACGTCGACGGTGCAGCAGAGCGCATCGAACGTGGCCAGCGCCAACCAGCTGGCCGAGCGCGCGCGCGAAGTGGCGACGCAGGGCGGCAGCATCGTGTCGCAGGTGGTGACGACGATGGGCGACATCAGCGCGTCGTCGACCAAGATCCTCGACATCATCGGCCTGATCGACGGCATCGCGTTCCAGACCAACATCCTGGCGCTGAACGCGGCGGTGGAGGCGGCGCGCGCCGGCGAGCAGGGACGCGGCTTCGCCGTCGTCGCCAGCGAGGTGCGCGGCCTGGCGCAGCGCTCGGCCACGGCCGCCAAGGAGATCAAGGTGCTGATCGACATGTCGATCGAAAAAGTCAACGCCGGCACCGCGCTGACCAACAGCGCCGGCGTGACGATGGACGAGGTGATCGCCTCGGTGTGCCGGGTGTCGCAGGTGATGGGCGAGATATCCGACTCCACCCGCGAGCAGAGCACCGGCATCGGCCAGGTCAACCTGGCGGTGATCGAGATCGACGACATCACGCAGCAGAACGCGGCGCTGGTGGAGCAGGCCGCCGCCGCCGCCGGCAACCTGGCGCAGCAGACGCGCTGCGTGTCGCAGGCGATGGCGGTGTTCAAGCTGCGGGGCGGCGCCGGCAAGCAGCAGGCGGTGCATGCGCCGCTGCGGGCCGCGCCGTCCAAGCCGAAATTGCGCATCGCCGCCTGAGCTGCCGTTTGCCCGTATCATGTCGTTTTATTCAACGACATGGACGGCGGCATGCGCCACACGGTGACCCTGGCGGGGCAGGGATGGACATTCAAGGCGGAGGCGGCGGCGACGCTGCTGGAGTCGGCCGAACGGGCCGGCATCCGCCTGCCCAGTTCCTGCCGCAACGGCACCTGCCGCACCTGCATCTGCATGAAGACCGCCGGCACGGTGCGCTACAAGGTCGAGTGGCCGGGCCTGAGCCTGGACGAAAAGCGCGAGGGCTACATCCTGCCGTGCGTGGCGATCGCCGAATCCGACCTGACTATTCTGGTCCCCGCCGCCGGTATGCACCCGGCCCCACCCCGTACTGGCGCTTGAAGGCGCGGTTGAACGCCGCCTCCGACTGGTAGCCCACCGATTCGGCCACGTCGCCGGCCTGCTTGCCGGTGTCGAGCAGGCGCGCCGCGCGCGTCATCCGCAGCTGCGTCAGCACGGCGGCCGGCGTGGCGCCGGCCGCCCTGGTGAACAGCCGCGCGAAGGTGGCGCGCGACATATGGCAGGCCTCCGCCAGTTCCTCCAGCGACCATGGCCGCTCCGGCGCCGACAACATGCCCTGCAGCGCCGCCTGCAGGCGGCGTTCCGCCATCACCGCGAACAGGCCCGGCACCGCCAGCGATTGCTCCAGCGAGCAGCGGATCACCAGCGCGAACAGCGCCGACGCCAGCTGCCGCACGATCGCCTCCGAACCGGCGCGCGGCGTTTCCGCTTCCGTCTGCAAGATCTCCATCAGGTGGCGCAGGCCGGCCGTGTCGGCGCGGTCGGCGGTGCGCACCACCAGCATCGGCGGCAGCGCCGTCAACAAGCTGTCGTCGGTGTCGAAGCGGAACTCGCCGCACAGGATATCGGTGGCCGGGCCGTCGCCGTCGTTGCCTTCAAAGCGCAGCAGGCCGAGGGGGCCGCCGCGCATCGGCGAGGCCGCCGCCGGATCGCCGAGGTAGAGCCGGTGCGCTTCGCCGTGCGGGAAGACGACGATGTCGCCCGCCTGCAGCGTCTGCTCGCCGACGCGGGCCTCGCCGCGCACGATCAGGTGGTAGGGGGCGACGCCGCTGGCGGTGCCCGGGTGGTCGAGCACCCACGGCGCGCCGAAGTGGCAGCGCACGTCCAGCGCGGTGCGCATCGGGTACAAGGAGAGAAGTTGGCTGAGTGCGTCCATGTTTTTGCGGATGAGACTAATGAGCAAATTATAGAGCACATCAAGCATTCATAACGCTATGCCCTAAGTCTACACTCTGTTCCATACCAACTGTCTTTGAAAGGAAACATCATGACCACCCGCCTCTACACCCAAGCCGCTTCGGAAGCCACCGGCCAAGCCGCCCAGCTGTTCACCGCCATCAAGGGCGCGATGGGCAAGGTGCCGAACGCCTACCTGACCATCGGCAGCAACAGCCCGGTCGCGCTGGAAGCGGCGCTGACCTTGGACGGCGCGCTGCGCAAGTCCAGCCTGAGCGCCAAGGAAATCGAAGTGGTGAAACTGGCCGTCAGCCAGGATGCGCAATGTGACTACTGCCTGGCCGCGCACACGCTGGTCGGCGGCATGACCGGCCTGAGCGCCGAGACCATCAAGGGCGTGCGTCATGGCAACGCCACCGGCGACGTCCGCTTCGATGCGCTGGCGACCTTCGTCCACACCGTGGTCACCACCAGCGGCGACGTGCCCGCCAATGTGGTCATCGCCGTCAAGCAAGCGGGCTACAGCGATGCGCAGATCATCGATACGCTGCTGGCGATTGCCAGCATCACCTTCACCAACCTGGTGAACCGCGTCAACACCACGACGCTGGACTTCCCGCCGGCCGCTTAAGCCGGATCGGCTGGGCCGCCTTTGCGCAGGCGGCTCAGCAGCGCCTCGGTCGAGTCGCTGAGCGGCACGCCGTGGCGCCGCAGCAATTGGATGTTGAGCACCATATTCTCCAGCACCAGCTTGGCCGCCACGGCCAGCAGCGTCAGCTGCTTGTCCTCGTCGCTGAAACTTTCCATCGCATCGGCCATCTCGCACAGATGGTTGGAGATCAGCCCGCGCAGATCGTGTTCATCGAACGGCAGGTCGGCGAAATCGATCGGATCTTCCTTCTCCACTTCCTGCATCAGCAGTTCCAGTTCTTGCGGCGTGATCGTCATGCAGGGCTCCGTTGAGTTGATGCGTTTTCATTTTAGGCCAAACGGCATAGAATCCGGAAGATGGCGCTCTTGATATTTACCCAGCAACTGGCCCGCTTCATGACCGTGCCGCAGGTGCAGACCGGCGCCGCCGACCTGCGCGCCGCACTCGACGAAGCGTTCGCCGACCATCCCCGGCTGCGCGGCTACGTGCTCGACGAGCAGGGCCAGCTGCGCGAGAACGTGGTGATCTTCATCGACGGCCAGCGCAGCCGCGAGCGGAAAATATTGAACGATGCGCTCGCGCCGCATTCCAAGGTCTATATTCTGCAAGCTCTTTCTGGAGGCTGACATGTCCGACCGCGCCTACATCGCGACCCGCAAAGGATTGTTCGAGGTTTACCGCACCCATGAGGCGTGGCTGCTCGACCAGCAGCACTTCCTCGGCGATCCGGTGTCGATGGTGCTGCCGGACCGGCGCGACGGCACCTTGTACGCGGCGCTCAACCTGGGCCATTTCGGCGCCAAGCTGCACCGGCGCGACCCCGGCAGCAACGATTGGGTCGAGGTGGCGGCGCCGGCCTTTCCGCCCAAGCCGGAGGGCAGCGCCGACCCGGTCGATTGGGCGGTCAAGCTGATCTGGAGCCTGGCGGCCGGCGGGCCGGACCAGCCGGGCGTGCTGTGGGCCGGCACCCTGCCGGGCGGCCTGTTCCGCTCGAACGACCGCGGCGACAGCTGGCAGCTGGTGGAATCGCTGTGGAACGTGCCGGAGCGCGCGCAGTGGATGGGCGGCGGCTACGACGTGCCGGGCATCCACAGCATCTGCGTCGATCCGCGCGATAGCGACTCGGTGCTGGTCGGCGTGTCCTGCGGCGGCGCCTGGCTGACCACGGACGGCGGCGCCAGCTGGTCGCTGCGCGCCAAGGGCATGCGCGCCACCTATATGCCGCCCGAGCTGGCCGGGGAGGAGACGGTGCAGGATCCGCACCGCATCGTGCGCTGCCCGGCCGAGCCGGACAAGCTGTGGTGCCAGCATCACAACGGCATCTGGCGCAGCGTCGACGACGGCGCCAGCTGGACCGAGGTGGTGCCGGCGGCGCCGGTGTCGAACTTCGGCTTCGCGACGGCGGTGCATCCGCTGGACGGCGAGACGGCGTGGTTCGTGCCGGCCGAGGCGGACAGCAAGCGCATCCCGCCGCACGCGGCGCTGGCGGTGACGCGCACCAGCGACGGCGGCAAGACCTTTGCCGCCTGGCGCGGCGGTCTGCCGCAGCAGCATTGCTACGACCTGGTGTACCGCCACGGCCTGGCCGTCAGCGACGACGGCCAGGTGCTGCTGATGGGCTCGACCACGGGCGGGGCGTGGCTGTCGGAGGACGGCGGCGGCCAGTGGCAAACCATCTCCACCACCTTGCCGCCGATTTATTCGGTGGCTTTCGCATAATTCGTACAATATCGGCGCGGCTGCTTCGTCTTCAGCAGGACTTATCCCCTGGAGCAGCCACCATGAGTTATCCGTCTGTCATCGCCGAATCCGCCGTCAACGACCTGGACGGACTGTCCGCGCCCAGCGCGCCCCGCACCCGCGACGGCCGCTTCCGCAATCCGGTCAGGATGCACCAGATGGGCTTGCTCAAGACGCTGGGCATCATGCTGCGCTTCGCCTTCGACAAGCCGAAGGACACCGTGCCCACCCAGGCCATTCCCGTTCACGCGATCACGCAGCAGCAGTTATTGGATGCTCCGGATCGCAGCCTGTTCCGCCTCGGGCATTCGACGGTGCTGCTCAAGCTCAACGGCCATTTCTGGCTGACCGATCCGGTGTTTTCCGAACGCGCGTCGCCGGTGCAGTGGGCCGGTCCGCAGCGCTTCCACCAGCCGCCGATCGGCATCGAGGAACTGCCGCCGATCAAGGGCGTGATCCTGTCGCACGACCATTACGACCACCTGGATTACGCGGCGGTGATGCAGCTGGCCGGCAAGGTCGAGCATTTCATTACGCCGACCGGCGTCGGCGACCGCCTGGTCGGCTGGGGCATCCCGGCGGCCAAGGTGCGGCAGCTGGGCTGGTGGCAGAGCACGCAGGTGGCCGGCCTGAAGCTGGTGGCGACGCCGGCGCAGCACTTTTCCGGCCGCGGAATGGGCGACCGCAACAAGACGTTGTGGGCGTCCTTCGTCATCGAGGACCGCGATGTAAGGGTGTTTTTCAGCGGCGATAGCGGATATTTCGACGGTTTCAAGGCGATCGGCGACAAGTACGGCCCGTTCGACCTGACCATGGTGGAGACCGGCGCCTACGATCCGCAGTGGCCGGACGTGCACATGCAGCCGGAGGAGTCGCTGCAGGCGCATATCGATTTGCGCGGCAAGGTGATGCTGCCGATTCATAACGGCACCTTCGACCTGTCGCTGCACGCCTGGCATGACCCGTTCGACCGTATCGCCCAGCTGGCGGCCGAGCGCCGCCTGCCGGTGGCCACGCCGGAAATCGGCAAGGCGCTGGATATCGTCGCCCCTATGGCGGGGCACAATTGGTGGGAAGCGGTGGTGCGGCGCGAGAAGGCCGGCGCCTGATCAGGCGACTACGTTGATGAGCTTGCCGATGGTCTGACCCAGCGTATTCACCTGGGGCTTGGGCGGGGCCAGTTCGGCCGCCTGCTCGGCGCGGGAGGGTTTTTCAATCGCGCTGCTGAGGTTGACGGCGGGCGCCGCCTGCAACGGCGGCTGCGCCGCCTTGTCGCTGTCGCGCTGGGTATTGCTCAGCTTTTCCTTGTCCGCCACCAGTTGTGCGCGGCTGCTGTCGAGCCGGCTGGCGTCCTGGCTGACGCGCACCTGATCCTGCTGCACCTGCCTTTCAGCCTGTGCAACCGATGCCTGCAGCGCATTGACGGACGAGATGGTAGCCACGGTTATTCCCTAAGTACAAAAATTCTGGGCATGGTAATGCAGGATCAATCTGGATAACGATCTATTGCAGATTAGGCCATCAAAGCAAAAAAGGCAAGGCCGCGACTGCGCCTTGCCTGTCAAGAGGGCCGCTACGGCTTAGAAGCGGTACAGCACCGATGCTTCCCAGGTGCGGCCGAACAGCGGACGCGCGTTGATCGGGCCGGTGCCGCCGGTGGTCAGGCGGGAATTGCCTTCGGTCAGGCCCAGCTCGTTGTTGAGGTTGGTACCGCTGAGGCGCACTTCGATTTTCTCACCCAGCGTGAACAGCACGCCGGCGTCGACGGTGCGATACGACGGCAGGTATTGCTCGTTGGCCTGGTCGGCCCAGCGTTCGCCGATCGAGGTGTAGGTGCCGTAGATCTTGGCCGAGTTGCCGTCGCCGAAAGGAATCTTGTAGGTCGGCGTGAAGCGGAACTGCAGCTTCGGCTGGCGCTGCACGGTTTTGCCTTCGGTCAGCGGGTTGTCGCGGTATTCCGACTTCTGATAGTCGCCGGTCAGCGCCAGTTGCAGGTTTTCGATCGGACGCACGGCGATTTCAAACTCCAGACCGTTGCCCTTGGAACCGCTGGTCGAGCGCAATTCCTGGCCGTTGGCGAGAATCTGCGTGAACGCGATGCCGTCGAATTGCGTGTGGAAGGCGTTGATATACGCGCTGTAGAGCTGCGTCGCGGTCTTGAAGCCGATCTCGTACTGGCTCACTTTCGGCGTCGGCAGCAGGTTGTGGTCGTTGGCGTCCTTCTGGTTGCCGGCGCCGCGCAGGTCGTCGAAGGAGATGAAGGTGTGGCCGCGGTTGGCGCGCACGAACACCGCCGTGTCCTTGCCCAGCTTGTAGTTGCCGCCGATGGTGAAGGAGTTGGCGTTGTCGGTGCGGCTCAGGTAGGTGTTGGAGCCGTCCGGCATCGAGGTGCCGTTGTTGTACACGGTCAGGGGATTGTTGTCGGTGTCGGCCGAGGTCAGGTTGGAGATGGTGCCGCTGATCTTCTGCTGCTCGTGGCGCATGCCGAAGTCGATCTTGATGCGGTCGTTGACCTTCCACTCGTCGGAGATGAAGCCGGCGGTGTTGCGGCCGTCGTACGAGGCGACCGGCGCGTAGAACACATTGCCGTCGGTGCCGTTCTTCGACACGATGACGCCGTTGTTCAGGGTGACGTTGATCAGGCTGGCCTGCGGCACGGCCGTCATCAGGTGGCTGTTGCCCAGGTACCAGACGTCGTGCGACGAGTAGTCGGCGAAGTAGCCGCCCACGGTGACGGTGTTGTTGTAGCCGATGTCCTTGCTGACGCGCAGCTCGTCGGTGAACGATTTGAGTTGTTTTTCCACCGACCACAGGCCGGCCTGCACCACCTGCTGGTTGCCGTCGACCGCGCCGCCCTTGACGTAGGTGGCGGTGCCGGCCGTGGCCAGCTTGCCGCCGGCCGCCGCGACGGTCGCCGCGTTGCCGTTGGCCGAGGCGATGGCCGATTTGATGTAGTCGTTCATCGACAGCGGGTTGTTACCGGTGAACATGGCGTTGGTGTTGAGGTCGCCGTCGAAGCGGTTGAACTTGTTCGACACGCTCCAGTCGCCGATCTTCTGGTCGAAGTTGGCGCCGAACACGGTGGCCTTCAGGCCGCGGCCGTCGCCGAGGTCTTTGTTCAAGGTCTTGCCGGGCGCCGCTTCGATGGTGAAGTTGCGCATCTCGCCGCTCATCAGGGTGCCGGTCAGCGGATCGAAGCCGGGGAAGGCGCTGATGGTGCGGCCGCCGTTGCTCGAGATCAGCGGCACGCCGGTGTAGAAGGCGTTCTTGTCGTCGGTGCTGCGGGCGTACAGGGTCAGCTTGCCCTGGTCGAGGTTGCGGGTCAGCGTGGCGGTGATCTGGTGGCCGTCGTCGGCCGGGAAGCCGGCATCGCGCACGCCGTCGGTCTTGCGGTAGAAGCCGCCGACCGAGCCGTACCAGCCGTCGCTGATCTTGCCGCCGTAGTACATGTCGACGCGGCGCAGGCTGCCGGTGCCGGTGGTGAAGCGCACCGTGCCTTCCGGCGTGTCGCTGCCTTCCTTGAGGATGAAGTTCATGGTCGCGCCGGGCTGGGCGTTGGACCAGATGGTCGACGGGCCGCCGCGCAGCACTTCGACGCGCTCGACCGTGTCATCGAGGCGGAACGCCGACGAGCCTTCGAAGAACGACAGGGTCGGCGGCGGGTAGATCGGGTTGCCCATCATTTGCACGGACACGAACGGCGAATCGCTGCCCGACGGGAAGCCGCGCACCTCGATATTGGCGCCGGACTGGCCGCCGGTCGATTCCGCGTACACGCCCGGCACCAGCTTCATGATGTCGGCGGTGCTGCTCGGCGAGGCTTGCTTGAGCTGCTCTTCGCTGGCGGTGGTGATCGAGAAGGCCGAATCGACCTTGCGCACGCCGCGCGCCGACGCGGTGCCGGTGACGACGACCTGCTGGATTTCCTTGCTCACTTCCTGGGAGGTGGCTGGGGCCGCTGCTGCTTGTTCCTGGGCGGCGGCGGTCTGGTTCAGCAGGGTCAGGACTGCGGCCGCGACGGCGGACAGCAGGAATGGGTTCTGGCTTTTCATCGTGTCTGTGCTTTCTTATTAGGGGGTAAATCGTCTCCTGGACGGCACTCCGCTTGGCTCGCAGTTCCATCCCCGTCTTCGACAATCTTGTGAAGAATGCTCATTGAAACAAGAAATGATATCGATGTCAATTGAAATGTTATCGATGTCATTTTTCGCGACAGATTAAAAATTTCTGTCATAATGCGTCCGCAACCTTGCTTTTAACCCTGTGAATACCGATGCCCGCCAATAAGACTGTAGCCCGTAAAAGCGACACAGCCCTGACGATGGAAGACCTGGCCAAGCTGGCCGGCGTCTCCAAGATCACCGTATCGCGTGCTTTACGCGACAGCCCGCTGGTGACGGTGGAGACGCGCGAAAAGATCCGCGCGCTGGCCGAGCAGCAGGGTTATCGCTTGAATGTGAGTGCGCGCAACCTGCGCATGGGCCGCAGTTATTCGGTGGCGGTTGTGGTGGAAATGACACCCGTGCGAGGCCGGCCGATGTCCGACCCGTATCCGCTGGAGCTGTTGGGCGGCATCACGCAGGAGTTGACGACCGCCGGCTACAGCGTGGTGCTGACGTCGAAGCAGTTGATGAACACCGCGCCGGTGCAGGGCGCCGACGGTCTGATCCTGCTGGGCCAGGGCTCGCACGGCGAGGCGGTGCGCGCCTTGCAGCAGACCGGCATGCCGCTGGTGGTGTGGGGCGCGCCGGAACCGGGCACCGATTACATCGTGGTCGGTTCCGACAACAGGAAGGGCGGCGTCAGCGCCGCCGAACGTTTCATCGCGCAGGGCCGGCAGAAGCTGGTGTTCCTGGGCGACGTCGACCACGCCGAGGTGCAGGAACGCTGCGCCGGCTTCATCGACGCCATGGGCGGCCGCGCCACGGTGCACATCATCCGGCCGAAAGCCTTCACCTTCGAGGCGGGCTTCGACAGCATCTCGTCGCTGCTGAAAAAGAAGGGCGCCAATTTCGACGGCGTGTTCGCCGCCAGTGACCTGCTGGCCATGGGCGCGATCCGCGCGCTGGCCGAGAAGAATTTGCGGGTGCCGGAGAATGTCTCCGTCATCGGCTACGACGATACGCCCGGCGCGGCCAGTTTCGTGCCGCCGCTGACTTCCGTGCACCAGTATCTGCGCGACGGCGGCGTGTTGTTGGCCAAGAAGATGTTGGGCCTGATCGAAGGCCACACGGTCGCCTCAGAAATGCTGCCGACCACCCTGATGGTACGCCACACCTAGTTTTTCCGAAAAATCGCCAAAAACTCTACAAAAGGCCATTTTTCAAAATTCAAACCGCTTTGAATCGCATATTTTAAGGAATACGCTGTGCAACAACACACTTATCCTCTGGAAGCCTGGTGCATCCGCGAGACCGCCTTCGACACCCAATCCCATTTTCTCGACGAGACCTTGTTCGCGCTCGGCAACGGCTACATCGGCCTGCGCGGCACCGGCGAGGAGGGCTACAGCGGCCCGGCCGGCACCTCGCTCGACGGCACCTACCTGAACGGCTTCTATGAATCCGAGCCGATCCAGTACCCGGAGGCGGCGTACGGCCTGGCCAAGGTCAACCAGTTCATGCTGAACGTGCCGAACGCGAAGGGCGTCGAGCTGTGGCTGGACGACGAGCGCTTCGACCTGCTGGCCGGCAGCGTGCAGGCCTACGAGCGGGTGCTGGACTTCCGCACCGGCGTGCTGACGCGCTCCGTCGAGTGGACTTCGCCCAAGGGCCGCAGCGTGCGCGTGAACAGCCGCCGCCTGGTGAGCTTCGAGAACAAGCACCTGTTCGCGATCGAGTTCGAGGTGACGTCGCTGAACTTCGGCGGCCGCCTGCGGCTGGTGTCGGCGCTGGACGGCGCGGTGAAGAACCTGGAAGCCGGCGACGATCCGCGCGTCGGCTCCGCCATCTCCGGCCCGACGCTGCACATGATCGACTCCGAGCAGACCGCGAGCTTCGCCGCGCTGGTGCAGAAGACGCACAACAGCGGCTTCACGCTGGTCAGCGCGACCGAGACCGCGCTGAGCGTCGACCTGCCATGCGTGACCGCGCAGGAAGGCCAGCGCCTGACGCAGACCTGGGACCTGCAGGCGAGCGCCGGGCAGACGGTGCGCCTGAATAAATTCGGCAGCTACTACTCGTCGCGCGACTACGAGGCGAAGGAGCTGATGTGGCGCAGCAAGGACACGCTGGCCCAGGCCAAGGCCGCCGGCTTCGAAGACCTGCGCATGGCGCAGGAGCAGTACCTGGCCGACTTCTGGCAGCAGGCCGACGTGCAGATCGCCGGCGACGACGCGCTGCAGCAGGGCATCCACTTCAACCAGTTCCACCTGCTGCAATCGGTGGGCCGCGACGGCAAGACCAACATCTCCGCCAAGGGCGTGACGGGCGAGGGCTACGAAGGCCACTATTTCTGGGACACGGAGATCTACATCTTCCCGTTCTTCCTGTACTCGAAGCCGGAGATCGCGCGCAAGCTGCTGGAGTACCGCTACGCCGGCCTGCCGAAAGCGCGCGAGCGCGCGCGCCAGATGTCGCACGCCACCGGCGCGCTGTACCCGTGGCGCACCATCGCCGGCGACGAGTGCTCGGCCTATTTCCCGGCCGGCACCGCGCAGTACCACATCAACGCGGACATCGCCTATTCCATCAAGCTGTATATGGAAGCGACCAACGACCAGGAATACCTGGTCAGGCACGGCGCGGAAATCGTGATGGAGACGGCGCGCATCTGGATGGGCATCGGCAGCTACGACCGCGAGGGCCGCTTCTGCATCAACCAGGTGACCGGGCCGGATGAATACACGGCGCTCATCAACAACAACTACTACACCAACGCGATGGCGCGGATGCACCTGAACTTCGCGGCGGCCATCGCGGAGCAGTTGCAGGCAACCGAGCCTGCGGAGTTCGCGCGCATCGCCTCGCTGACCGCGCTGGACGCGAACGAGCCGGCCGCTTGGCGCCGCGCCGCGTCGCTGATGAATCTTCCGTACGACGAGGCATTGCAGATCCACGCGCAGGACGACAGCTTCCTGTCGAAGAAAGTGTGGGACTTCGCCAACACGCCGAAGGAAAACTACCCTCTGCTGCTGAATTACCATCCGATGGTGATCTACCGCCACCAGGTGTGCAAGCAGGCGGACGTGGTGCTGGCGCTGCTGCTGCTGTCCGACCAGTTCACGCTGGAGGACAAGCGCCGTGACTTCGACTACTACGAGAAGGTGACCACGCACGATTCGTCGCTGTCGTCCTGCATCTTCAGCATCATCGCGGCGGAAGTGGGTTATCAGGACAAGGCCTACGACTACTTCATGGAGACTGCGCGGCTCGACCTCGACGACACGCACGGCAATACGCACTACGGCGTGCACACGGCGGCGATGGCCGGCACCTGGATGGGCGTGGCCTATGGCTTCGCCGGCATGCGGGTGGTCGGCGGCGAGTTGAAATTCGCGCCGTCGCTGCCGGCCAAGTGGCAGCATTACACGTTCAAGATTCATTTCAAGGGTGCGCTGCTGGAAGTGCACGTGGAGCCGGGCCGCGCGGATTACCGTCTGCTGCAAGGCGAGGTGCTGGACTTCATGCATGGCGACGAAGCTGTCGCACTGACGCTGTCGCAGCCGAAGCAATCGAGGAGTTTAGTATGAGTCAATTGAGCCGATTTAAAGCAGTCATATTCGATCTGGATGGCGTGATCACCGATACCGCCCACTATCACTACCTGGCCTGGAAGCGCCTGGCGGAATCGCAGGGCGTGCACTTCGACCATGCGTTCAACGAGAACCTGAAGGGTATCGACCGCATGGGATCGCTGGACCTGATCCTGGCCGGCGCCAAGCGGACCTACACGCCGGAGGAGAAGCTGTCGCTGGCGGACGAGAAGAATCTGCACTACCAGGAACTGATCGCGACGATGTCGTCGGCGGACCTGCTGCCGGGCGCGGTGGCGGCGCTGGACAAGGTGCGCGCGGCGGGCCTGCGCATCGGCCTTGCCTCGGTCAGCAAGAACGCCTTCACGGTGCTGGGTCGCCTGGGCATCACCGATAAATTCGACTACGTGGTCGATGCGGCGACCATCGCGCGCGGCAAGCCAGACCCGGAAATCTTCCTCAAGGCCGCGCGCGAGTTGGGCGTGGCGCCGGCCGACTGCCTCGGCGTCGAAGATGCGGTGGCGGGCGTGGCGTCGATCAAATCGGCAGGCATGTTCGCGCTGGGGATAGGCCATCCCTTCGTGCTGACGCAGGCGGACGTCGTCATCACCAGCCTGAGCGAATTCAATTTAGCTGCATACTAAAATAAAAAATCCGGAGACAGCAGCATGAAGAACCATCGCATTCTATTTGCGCTATTTTTGATTTACTTCGTTTTCGCGATCCTGCTCAATAGCGTGGGCACGGTCATCCTGCAGGTCATCAGCAACTACGGCGTGAGCAAATCCAGCGCCAGCGTGCTGGAAGGCTTCAAGGACTTGCCGATTGCTGCGGTGTCGTTCCTGATCGCCTCCTTCCTGCCGCGCCTCGGCTACAAGAAGGCGATGCTGACCGGACTGGCCATCGTCACCGCCGCGTGCGTGGCGATGCCGCTGCTGCCGTCGTTCGCCAACACCAAGCTGCTGTTCTTCTGCGTCGGCGTAGCGTTCGCGCTGGTGAAGGTGTCGGTGTACTCGACGCTCGGCCTGATCGCGGCGGACCGCAAGCAGCACGCCAGCATCATGAATCTGCTGGAAGGATTCTTCATGGTCGGCGTGTTAAGCGCTTACTGGGTGTTCGGCTACTTCATCGATTCGCACGATCCGCTGTCGCAAAGCTGGCTGCAGGTGTACTGGGTGCTGGCGGTACTGTGCGCGGTGACGTTCGCGCTGCTGCTGTCGACGCCCTTCAACGAAGACATGGCCGCGCTGCCGGCGGGCCGCAGCATCGCGCAGGATTTCGCCGCGATGCTCAAGCTGTTCTTCAAGCCGCTGGTATGCGTGTTCGTCATCACCGCCTTCCTGTATGTGCTGATCGAGCAAAGCGTCGGCACCTGGCTGCCGACGTTTAACAACGAAATCCTCAAGCTGCCGGCGGCGATGAGCGTGGAAGTGACCAGCATCTTCGCCGCATGCCTGGCGGTGGGGCGGCTGTCGGCCGGAGTTTTGATGCGCAGGTTGAACTGGTACCCGGTGATGAACGCCTGCGTGCTGGGCATGGCGGCGATGGTGCTGCTCGCGCTGCCGTTGACGCACGACGTGGTGGCCGACCCGCACATTACCTGGGCCTCGGCGCCGCTGGCGACCTTCCTGTTCCCGCTGATCGGCTTGTTCATGGCGCCGATCTACCCGGGCATCAACTCGGTGATGCTGAGCTCACTGCCGAAGAACCAGCACTCGTCGATGACCGGACTGCTGGTGATTTTCTCGGCGCTGGGCGGCACCACGGGATCGCTGATCACCGGCTACGTGTTCGGGAATTTCAGCGGCCATTTCGCCTTCTACCTGACGCTGGTGCCGATCACGATCGTGCTGGTGATGTTGTATTTCTTCAAAAAGGCGGTCGATGACGGTGGCGGCGAATTCGACGGCGCCGCTATAATCAGCGGTCAGCATTGATCCCTTGTTTATGAATCTGGAGCGCCTCGCGAATCAACTGGGTGTATCGAAGACCACGGTGAGCCGGGCATTGAACGGCTACCCCGAGGTCAACGTCCGCACCCGCGAGCGCGTGCTGAAGGCGGCGCAGGAAGCGGGCTACCAGCCGAATCCGATGGCGCGTTCGCTGGCGCTGGGGCGCACCAATGTCTTCGGCATCATCTACCCGCTGCTGCCGGCGGACCTGGGCGACCCGATGTTCCTCGACGTGGTGGCCGGCATGTCGGCTGCGCTGGAAGAAGTCAACAAGAACCTGATCATCGCGCCGGTGTCGCCGGCGGCGGAGCAGCCGTCGTACCAGCAGATTGTGCGCGGGCGGCGGGTCGACGGCCTGGTGGTCGGCCGCACGCTGGTGCATGACGAGCGCATCGCCTTCCTGAGCAAATCCAAGTTTCCCTTTGTCGCGCATGGCCGCACGGAGCTCGACGCGCCGTATGCGTGGTTCGACTACGACAACGCGGCCGGCATCCGCATGGCGGTGCAGCGCTTGCTGGGATTTGGCCATCAGCGCGTGGCCCTGATCAGCGCACCGCTGGAACTGAACTTCGCGCGCCAGCGCAGGGACAGCTTCATCGCATCGATGGCGGCGGCGGGACTGGCGACCGATCCGCGCCACCTTATCGCCGACACGCTGGACCGCCGCAGCGGCTACCAGGCGATGCAGCTGCTGCTGGCCTGTTCGCCGAGGCCGACGGCGGTCATCGTCGACAATCACCTGTCCGGCACCGGCGCGGTGCGCGCGCTGCTGGATGCCGGCATCGACATCGGCAAGGAAATCTCGCTGATCGTCTGGGGCAAGATGGCCGATACGCTGGCCGGCGCCGACGTCACCACGATCGACCAGCCCGATCCGCGCCAAGCCGGCGCCCGCATGATCGCCATGCTGCTGGCGCTGGTGGACGGCACGCCCGCCACCGAACTGCAGGAGCTGTGGCAGCCGGTGCTATTGAACGGCGCTACCGCAGGCTTACTCAAGGGACGCCGGACTTGAAGAGTATTCGTAGTAGAGCTTGTTTTGGGGTGAGTATCGGAATACTCTGATATCGCTTTAAAATCAATAAGTCCTTATCGCCGGAGACAACTGCTGTCGCATGTGCGGCGCTGGCGCAAGCCAGGACTTTATCGTCCTGAGGATCTCTGGCGATACGAGGGTAGGATGGTGGCGTAATAATCAATGTCGAGAGCATTCGGAATCGCCGAATTACTTCGTCTGCATCAAGATGCAACAACCCAAGCTGAGCTGAGAACTTTTGGCGCCTCATAACACCTTCCAATTCGCTCAATAACTCAGCGCTTGTACAAATCTGAATGTGATGTTGTCGGGCCGTTAGCATTAGGCGATGTGGAACACCTTGCCCAATAACTGCCGAGATGATGACGTTCGTATCAAGGACTATTCGCATGGTGGGCAGCCCTGAAAGCACGTACTTCTGCCACGACCTCTTCTTCGCTCATCGGTTCCACGCCAGCAGCAGTTAATTTGTCCGCGATGCTCAACAGTCTATCAAATGCACGCTCACGAATTTCATTGCGTAGCAGTTCTTCCAGTTTAGATGGCTCCAATAAACCGAGCGCATTTACGTCCTCTAGAAGATCATCTGGTAACGAGATTTGTATGGTAGCCATGACTTTTCCCGATTAATTTATTCAATCAGTATAGGCAATGAGCACATCAACGCAAGACGATATGGCTTGATTCATCTCATTACATAGACTCTGCTTGAGCGATCCCGGAAGATGCGCAATCTCCCGGGTGACCTCTCTACATATTGCGTCGGTACTGGCCGCCGACTTCGAATAGCGCCGTCGTGATCTGGCCCAGGGAGCAGACGCGGACGGCTTCCATCAGCTTTTCGAAGACGTTGGCGTTGTCGATGGCGGCTAGTTGTAGTGCTGCCAGGGCCGCCGGCGAGGCTTCCGCGTTCCGTGCGTGGAACTCTTCCAGCCGCTTGAGTTGCGATTGCTTTTCGTCGTCGGTGGAGCGCGCCAGTTCGATCTTCTGCGGCTCGCCCGTCGCCTTCGGATTGCGGAAGGTGTTGACGCCGATGATCGGCAACGTGCCATCGTGCTTCTGGTGCTCGTACAGCATCGACTCTTCCTGGATCTTGCCGCGCTGGTAGCCGGTCTCCATCGCGCCCAGCACGCCGCCTCGCTCTGCGATTCGTTCGAACTCCTGCAGCACCGCTTCTTCCACCAGGTCGGTCAGCTCTTCCATGATGAACGAGCCCTGGTTCGGATTCTCGTTCTTCGCCAGGCCCCATTCGCGGTTGATGATCAATTGAATTGCCAATGCCCTGCGCACCGATTCGTCGGTCGGCGTGGTGATCGCTTCGTCGTAGGCGTTGGTGTGCAGCGAGTTGCAGTTGTCGTAGATCGCGATCAGCGCCTGCAAAGTGGTGCGGATGTCGTTGAAGTCGATCTCCTGCGCGTGCAGCGAGCGGCCCGACGTCTGCACGTGGTACTTCAATTTCTGCGAGCGGTCGTTGGCGCCGTATTTGTCGCGCATAGCGACGGCCCATAAACGGCGGGCGACGCGGCCCAGCACCGTGTATTCGGGGTCCATGCCGTTCGAGAAGAAGAACGACAAGTTGGGCGCGAAGTCGTCGATGTGCATGCCGCGCGCCAGGTAGGCCTCCACGAAGGTGAAGCCGTTCGACAGCGTGAACGCCAGCTGCGAGATCGGGTTCGCGCCCGCTTCGGCGATGTGGTAGCCGGAGATCGACACCGAGTAGAAGTTGCGCACCTGGTGGTGCACGAAGTATTCCTGGATATCGCCCATCACCTTCAGCGAGAACTCGGTCGAGAAGATGCAGGTGTTCTGGCCCTGGTCTTCCTTGAGGATGTCCGCCTGCACGGTGCCGCGCACGTTTTGCAGTACCCAGTCCTTGATCTTCGCGGCTTCGTCGGCGCTAGGCTGGCGCTTGTTCTCTTCAACGAAGCGCTCGACCTGCTGGTCGATGGCGGTGTTCATGAACATCGCGAGGATGGTCGGCGCCGGGCCGTTGATGGTCATCGAGACCGAGGTGCTCGGGCTGCACAGGTTGAAGCCGTCGTACAGCACCTTCATGTCGTCCAGCGTGGCGATCGAGACGCCGGAGTTGCCGACCTTGCCGTAGATGTCGGGACGCAGCGCCGGATCGGCGCCGTACAAGGTCACCGAGTCGAACGCGGTCGACAGCCGCTTGGCGTCCATGCCGGTGGAGACCAGCTTGAAGCGGCGGTTGGTGCGGAAGGCGTCGCCTTCGCCGGCGAACATGCGTGTCGGGTCTTCGCCCTCGCGCTTGAAGGCGAACACGCCGGCGGTGAAGGGGAAGGAGCCCGGCACATTCTCCAGCATCAGGAAGCGCAGCACTTCGCCGTGGTCTTCATAACGCGGCAGCGCGACCTTGCGAATCTTGATGCCGGACAGCGTGTGCTGCACCAGCCGCGTGCGGATTTCCTTGTCGCGGATTTTGACCACGTAGTCGTCGCCCGCATACGCGGCCTGCATGTCCGGCCATTGTGCCAGCAGCTTCTTGGCGCCGCCGTCCATTTCCGCATCGCGCTCGGCGATCAGGTCGTCAAAGTCGGCGGTCTTGTGGGCGATGGCGAGCATGCGCTTCGATTCCGTCAGTTGCTGGCGTTCGCGCGCCAGCGTGACCTGCTTGCGCGTGAAGCGGTGGTAGCCACGCACGGTGTCGGCGATCTCCGCCAGGTAGCGCGCGCGCGCCGGCGGCACGATGACGTGCTTGCCGCTGGAATGGCGCACGTCGGCGCTCGGCAGCTTGCCCGGCCTGGCCTGCAGGCCGAATTGCGCCAGCTTGGGCAGCAGCCCCTGATACAGCGCGGTGACGCCGTCGTCGTTGAAGCGCGACGCCTGCGTGCCGTAGACCGGCATCTCTTCCGGGCGCTGGCTCCACAGTTCGCGGTTGCGCTGGTACTGCTTGGCGACGTCGCGCAGCGCGTCCTGCGAACCTTTGCGGTCGAATTTGTTGATCGCGATGAAGTCGGCGAAATCGAGCATGTCGATTTTTTCCAGCTGCGAGGCGGCGCCGAATTCCGGCGTCATCACATACATCGAGACGTCGACGTGCGGCACGATGGCGGCGTCGCCCTGGCCTATGCCGGAGGTTTCGACGATCACCAGGTCGAAGCCGGCGACCTTGCAGGCTGCGATGACGTCGGGCAGCGCCTGCGATATCTCGGAGCCCGCTTCGCGCGTGGCCAGCGATCGCATGAACACGCGCGTCTGGCCGGCCCATGGATTGATGGCGTTCATGCGGATACGGTCGCCCAGCAGCGCGCCGCCGGATTTACGGCGCGACGGGTCGATCGAGATGATGGCGATGTTCAGCGCGTCGCCCTGGTCGAGGCGGATGCGGCGGATCAGTTCATCGGTCAGCGAGGATTTGCCGGCGCCGCCGGTGCCGGTGATGCCCAGCGTCGGCACGGCCAGGCCTTCGGCGGCGGCCAGCAGTTCGGCGCGCAGGGCGGGGGAGGCCTTCTCGTTTTCCAATGCGGTGATCAGCTGCGCCAGCGGGCGGTGGCGCGCGGCGATATCGCCTTCGCGCAGCGGGGCCAGCGACGTCGGCGAATATTGCGACAGGTCGATGTCGCACTGCTGCACCATCCACTGGATCATGCCGACGAGGCCCATGCGCTGGCCGTCTTCGGGGCTGAAGATCTTGGTGACGCCGTAGGCATGCAGGTCGGCGATTTCGTCGGGGACGATGACGCCGCCGCCGCCGCCGAATACCTTGATGTGCGCGCCGCCGCGCTGGCGCAGCAGGTCGATCATGTATTTGAAGTATTCGACGTGGCCGCCCTGGTAGCTGGAGATGGCGATGCCTTGCACGTCTTCGGCCAGCGCGGCGGTCACCACTTCGTCGACCGAGCGGTTATGGCCGAGGTGGACCACTTCGACGCCGTTCGATTGCAGGATGCGGCGCATGATGTTGATCGAGGCGTCGTGGCCGTCGAACAGCGAGGCGGCGGTGACGAAGCGGACTTTGTTGGCCAGGCGTGGCTGGTCCGGCACGGCCGCGATTTTCGGAGCGGAGAGATCGTTCATTGGTGTCCCTTATACTTTTTTATGCATTATATGACGTTTACGTTAACGTCAATTAATCGAAACCCGCACTGCGGCAAATAGGGGTCAGACCCCGTACGGGGTCTGACCCCCGCGTCCGGGCTGCGGGTCTACGTCTCAATCATGCGGCGCGCTGTTGGCTGAGTTGCGTCAGCAGGCGGGCCTTCTCGGCGTGGAAGGTGGCGACGGCCTTTTCCTTCACGTGGCCGAAACCGCGCACCTTCTCCGGCAGGCCGGCCAGTTCGACGGCGACCGCGTGGTTTTCCGGCGTCAGCTTGTCGATCAGCGAAACGACCAGCTCGCGGTACTCGGCGATCAGCGCGCGTTCCATCTTGCGCTCCTCGGTGTAGCCGAAGACGTCGAAGGCGCCGCCGCGCAGGCCCTTGAACTTCGCCAGCAGCTTGAACGCGCTCCACATCCACGAGCCGAATTCCGCTTTCACCAGATGGCCCTTGGCGTCCTTCCTGGCGAACATCGGCGGCGCGAGGTTGAACTTGACCGAGAAGTTACCCTCGAACTGCTGCTTCAGCTGCTCGATGAAACGGCCGTCGGTGTACAGGCGCGCGACTTCGTATTCGTCCTTGTACGCCATCAGCTTGAAGTAATACTTGGCCACGGCGGTGGACAGCTTGTTGCCCAGGCCGAGCGCCGTTTCCCTGGCGCGCACCTGCGACACCAACTGCTCATAGGTCGCGGCGTAGGCGGCGTTCTGGTACGCGGTCAGGAACTCGACGCGCTTGGCCAGCACGTTCTCCAGGCTTTGCGGCATCTGCACGACGATGGCTTGCGTCGGAGTCGCCACGCGCTCGACGCGCTTCAGGTCCACGGCGGCGCGACGGCCCCACAGGAAGCTTTTCTTGTTCGATGCGATGCCGACGCCGTTCAACTCAATCGCACGCAACAGCGACGCTTCGGTCAACGGGATCCGGCCCTTCTGCCATGCGTAGCCGAGCATGAACAGGTTGGCTGCGATCGAGTCGCCCATCAATGCGGTGGCGAGCTTGGTGGCGTCGATGAATTCGGCGGCGCCGGCGCCGACCGATTCCTCGATCAAGGCGCGTACTTCGGCCACCGGGTACTGCCAGTCGGCGTTCTGCGCGAAGGTGCCGGGCGGCTGCTCGTGCAGGTTGACGATGGCCAGCGTGCGGCCCGGACGCATCTTCGATACCGCGTCGGCGGCGCCGGCGGTCAGCATGTCGCAGCCGAGGATGACGTCCGCCTCGCCGGTGGCGATGCGTTGCGCGCGCAGGTGGGCCGGGGTCTTCGCGACCTTGACGTGCGAGGTGACCGAGCCGTTCTTCTGCGACATGCCGGTCATGTCCAGCACCGACGCGCCTTTGCCTTCCAGGTGCGCGGCCATGCCCATCAGCGCGCCGACAGTGATCACGCCGGTGCCGCCGATGCCGTTGATCAGGATGTTGTACGGGCGCTCGCACGATGGCAGCGCAGGTTGCGGCAGCGGGCCGAAGCCGTCGTCGACGTTATCTTTCGTCACGCCGGTTTTTGTCTTCTTCAGCGATCCGCCTTCGACCGTGACGAAGCTCGGGCAGAAGCCTTTCACGCACGAGTAGTCCTTGTTGCACGACGATTGATCGATGGTGCGCTTGCGGCCGAACTCCGTTTCCTTCGGCAGGATCGAGGTGCAGTTCGATTGCACGCCGCAGTCGCCGCAGCCTTCGCAGACCGCTTCGTTGATGACCATGCGTTTGGCCGGGTCGGGGAACTCGCCCTTCTTCCGGCGCCGGCGCTTCTCGGCCGCGCAGGTCTGGTCGTAGATCAGCACCGAGACGCCGCCGACTTCGCGCAGTTCGCGCTGCACCGCGTCCATATCCTTGCGGTCGTGCAGGCTGACGATGGTCGGCAGCGCGCTGCGGTCGGTATAGCGGTTCAGGTCTTCAGTGACCAGCGCGATGCGCTTGACGCCTTCGGCCGCCATCTGCTGCGCGATCATCGGCACCGAGGTGATGCCGTCGACCGGCTGGCCGCCCGTCATCGCGACGGCGTCGTTGTAAAGGATCTTGTAGGTCATGTTGACCTTGGCCGCCACCGCCGCGCGGATCGCCAAGTAGCCGGAGTGGAAGTAGGTGCCGTCGCCGAGGTTCTGGAACACGTGCGGGATCTTCGAGAACGCGGCTTGGCCGATCCACGGCGCGCCTTCGCCGCCCATGTGCGTGGTCAGCTTGTTGAACTCGGGGTAGATCGAGGTCGCCATCACGTGGCAGCCGATGCCGGCCAGCGCCAGGCTGCCTTCCGGTACTTTGGTCGAGGTGTTGTGCGGGCATCCGGAGCAGTAGAACGCGGGACGGAACGGCGTGCTGATGGCTTTCTTCAGCACCGCGTCCTTGGCGTCGAGGAAGGCCAGGCGGGCCTTGATGTGATCGCAGGTCAGCGGATCGGAAATCAGGCGCGCGACGCGCGAGGCGATCACGCGCGCCACTTGCGACACCGAGAAGTCGGCCTTGGACGTCAGCAGCCATTCGCCACGCGGCGCGACCCATTCGCCCTTTTCATCGAACTTGCCGATCACGCGCGGACGCACGTCGTCGCGCCAGTTGTACAGCTGTTCCTTGAGCTGGTATTCGACGATCTGGCGTTTTTCTTCGACCACCAGGATCTCGTCCAGGCCCTGCGCGAATTCGCGCACGCTGTCCGGCTCCAGCGGCCACGGCATCGCGACCTTGAACAGGCGCAGGCCGACATCGGCCGCCATCTTCTCGTCGATGCCCAGTTCCTCCAGCGCTTCCAGCACGTCGAGGTAGGATTTGCCGGAGGCGATGATGCCCAGCTTCGCATTCGGGCTGGTGATGGTGGTGTGATTCAGTTTGTTCTCGCGCGCGTAGGCCAGCGCGGCGTAGATTTTATAGTCCTGCATCAGCGCTTCCTGATTGCGCGCCTGCTGGCCCAGCGGGATGCTGGACAGGCGCGCATTCAGGCCGCCTTCCGGCATGACGAAATCGTGCGGGATCTTGACCTCGACGCGGAACGGATCGGCGTCGATGGAGGCCGACGATTCGACCGTGTCGGCCAGCGCCTTGAACGCCACCGTGCAGCCGGAGAAGCGCGACATCGCCCAGCCGTGGATGCCGAGGTCCAGGTATTCCTGCACATTGCAGGGGTAGAGCACCGGGATCATCGAGGCGGAGAACAGGTGGTCCGACTGGTGCGGCAGCGTCGACGAATACGCGCCGTGGTCGTCGCCCGCCACCAGCAGCACGCCGCCATGTTTCGAGGTGCCGGCGTGGTTCATGTGCTTGAAGACGTCGCCGCAGCGGTCCACGCCCGGGCCCTTGCCGTACCACATGGCGAACACGCCGTCGTACTTGGCCTCGCCGATCAGGTCCACCTGCTGCGAGCCCCAGACGGCGGTCGCGGCCAGGTCTTCGTTCACGCCCGGGACGAACTGCACGTGGTGCGCTTCCAGGTGCGGCTTGGCCTTCCACAGGTTTTCGTCCAGGCCGCCCAGCGGCGAGCCGCGGTAGCCGGAGATGAAGCCGGCCGTGTTCAGGCCGGCGGCCTGGTCGCGCACGCGCTGCATCATCGGCAGGCGCACCAGCGCCTGGATGCCGGAGAGGAAGATGTCGCCGTGGGTGGCGGTGTATTTGTCGTCGAGGCTCACGGTCGTGAGTCGGGATGCGGCGCTGTCGTCCGGCATGGTGGTGTCTCCGTTTTTGGTATCAGATCGCGCCCGAGTTCGTTCGCGCCGGATGGGCGCGCCAAGGATCGGGCCATAAGCCGCATGGTTAGCGGTCCAGGAAGTATGGGCGCGGGTTGACGTATACGGAAATAGCGATTGCCGATGGGGGTATAAGAAAATCCGATGGCCTAGCTGATGAGCGTGGCGCCGGGCCAGCTGTCGCCGGCGCACAGTTGCGCGCTGACCTGCTGCACCAGCCGGCTGACGGCCGCCGCCGCGTTGGTCAGCGGAATGTTCTTGGAGGCGCACAGCACCACGGTGCGCGAAATCGCCGGGCTGTGGATGGGCTGGGCGCGCAAGGTGCCGCGCTCCAGTTCGTCCAGGACGGGCGCGGCCGGCAGGATGGTGGCGCCCATGTCGGCCAGCAGCGCCGACTTGAGGATGGCGATCGAGTTGATTTCGATGACGGCGGACAGCGCCAGCCCGGCCGAGCGCGCCACGCTTTCGATGCGCGGGCGCACGCCGTGCTGCAGGCCGGGCAGGATAAGCGTGGCGCGCAGCGCGCGTTGCAGCGTCAGTGATTGCTCACCTTGGGCGTAGGCCGCATCGGTCCGGCTGATGAAGCGCAGTTCCTCCTCGACCAGCGGGGTGGTGGCGAACTGCGCTAGCTGGCCATCGTCGAACAGCACCGCCAGGTTGACGCGGCCGGACTTGAGCTGCTCGGCCAGGTTGCCGGTCAGCTCCTCGGTCAGCTGCAGCGTGATTTCCGGATACTGGGCGCGCGCGGCCGTCAGTAGCGGCAGCGCCAGCGCGCCGGAGATGCTGTGCGGTAGCCCCAGCGTGACGCCGCCGCTGGGCCGCTCGGCCGATTGCGCGACGGCCGAGCGGGCGTCGGCAACCTGCTTGAGGATGGCTTGCGCGTGTTCGTAGAAGATCTTGCCGGCGTCGGTGCTGAGCACGCCCTTGGCGGAACGGTGCAGCAGCTGCACGCCCAGTTCGTCCTCCAGCTGGCGCAACTGCTGGGTCAGCGCCGGTTGCGCGATGTGCAGCACCAGCGCGGCGCGCGACAGCGAGCCGTGATCGGCGATGGCGACAAAATAACGGAGTTGGCGTAATTCCATGAAGTGAAAATGCTACATTAATAATTCTGCGACAGTGTTAGCATGGACAAATAAATAGTAGCGTTGGTAAAGCTAATTGCGGCAGGAAACTATTTGGTACACTTAAATCAGCGCACTTTGCGCTGTCGCAGCTCACTCTGTAGGTGTCCGTATGTTAAAGAAAGTCGACTCTTCCCAGCTCAAAGTAGGCATGTACATCCATGACCTGAGCTGCGACTGGATGACCCATCCGTTTGTGCGGAACCGTTTCCTGCTGTCCAGCGAAGACGAGATCCGTAAAATCATCAACGCCGGCATCCATGACGTGGTGATCGACAGCGGCAAAGGCCTGGACGTGCAGGATGCGCCCACCTTGGCCGAAGCGCAAGCGGCAACCGAACGTGAGATCGTGGAAATGGTCGCCAAGGCGCCGGTCGTCCCCCGCGTCTCGCTGGGCGAGGAGATGCAGCGCGCGCTGCAGATCCGCCACCAGGCCTCGACGCTGGTGCGCACGGTGATGCAGGACGCCCGCCTCGGCAAGGCCATCGAGCTCGACCAGGTGCAGCCGGTGGTGCAGAACATCACCGAGTCGATCCTGCGCAACCCGGGCGCGCTGGTTGGCCTGCTGCGGATCAAGAACAAGGACGATTACACCTTTTTGCATTCCGTTAGCGTCTGTACGCTGCTGGTGGCGTTCTGCCGCTCGCGCAATATCCCGGCCGACGTCACCCACCAGGCCGGCCTCGGCGGCCTGCTGCACGACACCGGCAAGGCGCTGGTGCCGGACGCCATCCTCAACAAGCCCGGTCCGCTGACGGACGAGGAATTCGCCATCATCAAGCGCCATCCGCAGGATGGCTACAACATCCTGCGACAGTCGCCCGACGTCGGGCCGATTCCGCTGGACATCACGCTGCACCACCACGAGCGGCGCGACGGCAGCGGCTATCCGGCCAGGCAGGCCGACGACGAGATCAGCGAATTGGCGCAGATGGCGGCCATTGTCGACGTGTACGACGCCATTACGGCGGACCGCTGCTATCACAAGGGCATGTCGGCGGCGGCTGCGCTGCGCAAGATCTATGAGTGGAGCAAGTTCCACTTCAACCCGCAGTACGCGCAGGAATTCATGCGCTGCGTCGGGATCTATCCTGTCGGAACGATGGTGATGCTGGAGTCCGGGCGGCTGGGGGTTGTCATCGAGCCACATGAAACCAATCTGCTCGCCCCCAAGGTCAACGTGTTCTTCCATGCCAAGAAGAACGTCTACATCAAGCCGGAGACCATCGATTTGTCGCGCGGGCTGGGCTTCGGCGGTGGCGACAAGATCGTCGGTCACGAGTCGCCGTCCAAGTGGAACGTCGACCCGATGCGGTTTTTAACGCTGGCCTAGAAGAATTCGGCGGTATCGTTGGATTCGACGGTTTGCAGCAGGCCGCCTTTGACCAGTTCGTCGTAGTGGCAGGCCAGGTTGCGGCCGTGGCTCTTGGCGTAGTACAGCGCCTGGTCGGCGTGGCCGAGGATGATCACCGGCGCCTCGAGCGCGCTGATGCTGACGAAGCCCACGCTCACGGTCACCTTGCCCACCTGCGGGAAATCATGCGACGCCACGTTCATGCGGAAGCGGTCGATGATCTTCTTGGCGTTGTCCAGGGTGGTCGAACGCAGCAGCACGACGAATTCCTCGCCGCCGAAACGGAACACCCGGTCCTGCGCGCGGAACGAGGAGGTGAGCAGGTTGGCGATCAGGATCAGCACCTCATCGCCGTATAAATGGCCGAAACGGTCGTTAACGTGCTTGAAATGGTCGACATCGACCACGGCCAGCCATTCCTTTTCCTGGTCCTGGTGGGCGCGGCGCTCTTCCTCGCCCGGCAGCGTGATGGCGTCCTGCTCGGTGCTGGCGGCCAGCATCTTGGACAGCTGGTCGTCGAAGGTTTTGCGGTTGAGCAGGCCGGTCAGCGAATCGCGTTCGCTGTAGTCCAGCAGGTTCTGGAAATTGCGGTAAACACTGACGATGCCGCCGATGACGTGCACGGTGTCGCTGGTGTAGGGCGTCGGGTTGACGATTTCCAGGCACGTGTCCGCCTTGTCGCCCAGCCAGATCGGCAGCCACAGGGTGTGCTCGCCCATTTCATTGGCGACGTCGGCGCCGGATTCGTGGCGCGCGATGCATTGCGCCAGCGCGGGGAACAGGTCGATCGGGGTGCCGGGATTGTTCAGGTCGGACGTGTCGACCATGCGCGCCGCTTCGCCGGCGGCGATGATGGCGCGCGGCCGGACGAAGAGCTTCCCCCTGACGGTCGCCAGGGTCAGCACGCGCACCCGGCTGGCGTGGGCAAGCTCCTGCACCGCCGAGATCACCGAGATGTCGAGCATCGTGTGATCGCGGTGACCGGTCATGTCCACCATGTGTTTCAGTAGGGAATCCATTGGCCTTTCCAAAGAGCAGCTAAGCAGGATAATAGCTTTTTGCAATCAAGGCAATTCATGTGTGCGAAAAAAAACTCCATTGGCATGGATTGCAACCTTTTTCCGACAGCCGATCGTACTTGCCGGCAAACCGGCGCAGTTTGACATAAGCCAGCGGGTCTGTCAGTCCGTCTTAAGTATTTCCATCATAGCGCAAAAATAATTCCACACGGAAAACTTGCGTCAAGTCAATTCTCTCATCGCGGCGGTCCGTATAGTGGACTCAATGGCGCGGCAACGGCGGCAAAGCATCAGCCGGCCGTCCGCGCCAGGGGTTTTTTTATGGACTCAACTGAGGAGTACGACATGCACTCGCTTATTGCAGCAGCAAAGCGGTTTGCGCACGACGAGGACGGCATCACGGCGATTGAATACGGCCTGATCGCGGCGGTCATGGTGACCGCCGTGACCGCCGCGTTCGGTTTCCTGACGCCGGCGCTGCAGGATGCGTTCGAAACGATCGCCAGCAAGATCACCGTGACGTAAGCACCGGGCTTTCCGGCCGCAGCTGGCTGGAAAGCCTTTTCGACGGAGACACTGCCATGTTCAACGCCATCGAAGTGATATTGATCTGCCTGGTCGCGCAAGCAGCGGTGACCGATCTGGCGATGCGCAAGATTCCCAACGTGCTGATCCTGAGCGGCCTGCTGCTGGCGCTGATCCTGCACCTGCTCGCCGGGCAACCGTGGGCGCCCGTGACGCACTGGCTGGCCGGCGCCGTCGCCGGCCTTTTTTTATTCCTGCCGCTGTACCTGCTGCGCGGCATGGCCGCCGGCGACGTCAAGCTGATGGCCATGGTCGGCGCCTTCGCCGGGCCGGCGGCGGCGCTGCGCATCGCCGCGCTGTCCTACCTGATCGGCGGCGTGCTGGCGCTGCTGTTGCTGCTGGCGAGCGGGCGCTGGCGCGACAGCTGGCGCAACCTGGCGCAGCTGTGCAAGCCGCTGCTGCTGCGCCTGCTCGGCGTGCCGCTGCTGCCGGTGCCGCTGGCGCCGTCGGCCAGCGTCGGCGGCATTCCCTACGGCGTGGCGATCGCGCTCGGCACCATCGCCGTTGTGGCGTGGAACCATCGTTGAAGCAAGGAAAGCCGGTAGCTTGCTGAGTGTCAATGCCGACCCAGCGCGGACCGATAAACTTCATTCCCAGACGTAACAATCACGTTTTGCGGAGAACCCCATGCTCGCTGTCGAATCCCCATCCCCTTATCTCCAGCCGGCCGACGCGGAGCCGGACGCGGCGCTGCCGCCGCAGCCGAAATCGGTGCGCGACACCGGGCTGACACAGCAGTTGATCGTCGAGCTGATCGCCAAGGCGATGTACGTCGGCGGCAAGACCCACCTGCCGGTGCTGACCGCCAAGCTGCACCTGTCGATCAACGTGCTGCGCGAAGTGCTCGACTTCATGGTGGCCGAGCATATCGCGGAAGTGGCGTGGCGCGGCGAGTCCGACATCGACGTGCAGTACCAGCTGACCGGCGCCGGCAAGCAGCGCGCCAGCGCGTGGCTGGAGCGCTGCCCTTACGCCGGCCCGGCGCCGGTCACGCTGGAGGCCTACCGCGCCATGGTGGAGCGGCAGGCGGTGCAGGCGCCGCAGCCCTGCGCCGACGAGCTGGCGGCCGAATTCGCCGACGGCCTGCTGGCGCCGGTGGTGCAGCGCATGCTGGGCGCGGCGATGCACTCGGGCCGCACCATGCTGCTGTACGGGCCTTCCGGCGGCGGCAAGTCGACGCTGGCGCGCCGGCTGGGCGGCCTGCTGCCCGGGCTGGTCGCGGTGCCGCACGCGCTGGTGGTGGGGCAGGACATCGTCCAGGTCTACGACGTGGCGCTGCACCAGGCGCCGGCCGGCCTGCCGGCGCGCCAGCCGCGCCAGCTGCAGGAGCGCCGCAGCGGCGATCCGCGCTGGGTGCTTTGCCGCCGCCCGGTGGTGGTGCTGGACGGCGAGCTCGACGCCGCCATGCTCGATCTGCAGCCGGACCATCACAGCGGCTGCTACCGCGCGCCGCCGCAGCTCAAGGCCAACAACGGCCTGCTGATCGTCGACGACCTGGGGCGCCAGCGCATCGCGGCGTCCGAACTGCTGAACCGCTTCACCCAGGCGCAGGAGCTGGAGCGCAGCCAGTTGTCGCTGGCCGGCGGCTACCACTTCCACGCGCCGTGCCGCATGCGGCTGGTGTTCGCCACCAGCCTGGCGCCGGCGGCGCTGTTCGACGCCGCCGCGCTGCGCCGCGTCGGCTACAAGGTGCAGGTGGGCGCGCTCGCCGCCGCGTCCTACCGCACGCTGTTCCGCCAGCAGTGCCTGAGCGCCGGCGTGGCCTACGACGAAGCCGCGCTGCGCCATCTGCTCGACGAGCTGCACGCCGGCAGCGGGTTGCCGCTGCTGGCCTGTTATCCGCGCGAGATCATCGGCCGCATCGTCGATTTCGCCGGCTTCCTGGGCGAGCCGCCGCGGCTTTCCATCGCTTCCCTGGAGCAGGCCTGGATCAGCATGTTCGCGGCGCCGTCCAATGGTGACCTCGACGCCGGCCAGCTGGAGCCGCGGATAGCATGAAAAACCGGCGCGCACTGTTGATGATGGCGCTGGCCATCGTGTTCGGCCTGGCGGCGGTGGCGCTGGCGTCGCGCTGGCTGCTGCGGCAGACGCCCGGCGCGTCGAACCGGATCGTGGTGGCGGCCGCCGACGTCAACCTGGGCCAGCGCCTGACGCCGGAGATGCTCAAAGTGCTGGACTGGCCGGCCGAGAGCCTGCCGCGAGGTGCGCTGCGCGATCCGTCCAAGCTGGTGGGGCGGGTGCTGAAAACCAGCGTGCTGCGCGACGAGCCGCTGGGCGAGGCCAAACTGGCGCCGGCCGGCACGCTGGGCGGCCTGTCGGCGCTGATCACCGAAGGCAAGCGAGCGATCACGGTGCGCGTCAACGACGTGGTGGGCGTGGCCGGGTTCGCGCTGCCGGGCAATTTCGTCGACATCCTGGTCAACACGCAGTCGGCCGGCGCCGGCCGCGAGAACGCGATTTCCAAGATCGTGCTGGAGCGGATACTGGTGCTGGCGGTGGCGCAGGAAGTGGGGCGCGACGAGACCAAGCCGCGCGTGGTCAACGCCGTGACGCTGGAGGTGACGCCGGGCCAGGCCGAGAACCTGGATCTGGCGCGCAGCGTCGGCACCCTGTCGCTGGTGCTGCGCAACCAGGTCGATCCGAAGCCGGGCGTGACCGACGGCGCGACCAAGTCGACGCTGCTCGGCGTGCAGGAGGCGGCAAGCGCGCCTGCCGCTGCGGCCGACCCGCCGCCGGCGGCCGCGCCGGCCAAGCCGCGCGCGCAGCTGGCGTCGACCGCGTCGCGCGCCTGCATCGGCGTGATCGCGGGCGTGCGGCGCACGCAGGAATGCCTGTGAGACGGCCATGGACCCGCGCCCCCACCTCACGCCGCAAGGCGGCCGCTCGCGCACGCCGCGCCGCTCGCGGCATGACTGCGCCCGCACCTGGACGCTGCTGGCGTTATTGATCGCGGCGTTGGGGCCTTGCTCGGCCGCGGCGGCCGGCCCTGCGGCCACCCCTGCGGCTGCGCAGCCCGCCGCCGCCGCGCGGGCCGACGGCGGGCTGCGTTGCGGCGGCCAGGCGGCCGCGCCGGGCAGCCTGTCGCTGCAGCTCGGGAAGTCGACGCTGATGCGCATGCCGGAGCCGGTGCAGGCGCGCAGCGTCGGCAATCCGGCGGTGCTGCAGGCGATGCTGGTGGCGCCGGACACCTTGTACGTGGTCGGCGTCGACATCGGCAGCAGCAATATGATCGTGCAGGGCCGCAGCGGCTTGTGCAACGTGATCGAGGTGGTGGTCGGCATCGATCCTGGCGCGCTGCAGCAGTCGCTGGCCGCGCTGATGCCGGAACAGAAGGACGTGCGCGTCAGCGCCGCCGGCGACACGCTGGTCCTCAGCGGCGCCGTCAGCGACGCGCAGGCGGCGGCGCGGGTGCTGGAGCTGGCGGCGGCCTTCGTGCGGCGTCCGGCGCGCGCGCTCGACATCGGCAAGGGCGACAAGGAAGACGCCGCGCCGGCGCCGCCGTCTGCCGCGCAGCCGGCGCAGGCCAGCGCGCGCATTGTCAACTTCCTCAACGTCAGCGCGCCGCAGCAGGTCATGCTGGAAGTGAAGATCGCCGAGGTCTCCAAGTCGCTGCTCGACAAGCTGGAAGCCGGCCTGTCGCTCAAATTCGGCGGCGGCAGCTGGGCCAGCGCGCTGACCTCGGACTTCCTGAGCGGCAGCTTGAAAGGCCTGCTCGGCGTCGGCCGGCCGGACCGCAACCGCCTCGGCCTGGCGGCCGAAAAGCAGGATGGCCTGGTGCGCATCCTGGCCGAACCGACGGTGATGGCGATCAGCGGCCAGGAAGGCAGCTTCCTGGCCGGCGGCAAGATCTTCATCCCGGTCGCGCAGGACAACAACAAGGTCACGCTGGAGGAGAAGGAATTCGGCGTCGGCCTGCGCTTCACGCCGACGGTGCTGGCCGGCGGCCGCATCAACCTGCGCGTGGCGCCGGAAGTGTCCGAGCTGTCGCGCGAAGGCATCGGCATCTCGGCGGTGGGTGTGTCGGGCGCCGCGCTGCTGCCGCTGATCACCACGCGCCGCGCCGCCACCACGGTGGAGCTGTTCGACGGCCAGAGCTTCGCCATCGGCGGCCTGATTAAAAACACCCAGACCAGCAACATCAACGGCCTGCCCATCCTGGGCGAGCTGCCGGTGCTGGGCGCGCTGTTCCGCAGCACCGACTTCCAGCACGACCGCACCGAGCTGCTGTTTGTCGTCACACCCCGCTTGGTGCAACCGCTGCCGGCCGGCTACGCGCTGCCGACCGACAGCGTCACGACGCCGAGCCGCAGCCGGCTTTTCCTCGGCGGCCAGATGGAAGGCCCGCCGGTCCAGGGCGCGGAACGCAAATAACCAGGGAACGATCATGCGATATCTATTTTGCCTGCTGGCGACGGGCGCGCTGTCCGGCTGCGCCAGCCTTTCGACCACGCCGCAATGGGACGCCCGCTTCGGCATCGACACGCGTGCCACGCTGGCGCTGCAGATCATCGATCCGGACGCCGGCCGCAATGCCGGCCCGGTCGCCGGCATGGACGGCCGCGCCGCGCGCGCGGCCTACGAGCGTTATCAGAAGGCCGCCGGCGAACCGGCGCAGCAGCCGTCCAGCTTCACCATCGGCGTCAGCGCAAAGTAAAGGGGAGCTGGGGCCATGAAAGCACTGATGATCAGCAGCGACGCGCTGCTGCACGCGGAAATCGCCGCGCAAGGTTCGGCGCGCATGCCGCCGATACAACTGGTGGCGTCGCGCGGCGGCTTGCGCGACGCGGTCGAACGCCCGCTGCCGGAGGCGCCGGCGCTGGTGGTGTTCGACGCCAGCGAGGTCGCTCCCGGCGAGGGCGAACTGGTGGAACGCCTGAGTAAGCAGTATCCGGCCGCCTCCTTCATGCTGCTGACGCGCGAGCCGCAGCAGGACCTGCTGATCCGCGCCATGCGCGCCGGCATGCGCGAGGTGCTGCAGCTGCCGCTGGTGCACCGCGCCTTCCATGAGGCGATGGACCGCATTGAGGTGGCGGCCGGCGTGAGCGAGATGCGCGACGGGAAGGTGCTGGCCTTCATTTCCTGCAAGGGCGGCAGCGGCGCGACCTTCTTGTCGACCAACTTCGGCTACGCACTGGCGGCGCTGGCCGACAAGAAGGTGCTGCTGATCGACCTGCACGGCCAGTTCGGCGACGCCACGCTGTACGTATCGGACCAGAAGCCGGCGATGACGCTGTCCGACATCTGCGCGCAGATCGGCCGCATGGACGGCTCCTTCCTCGATTCCTGCCTGGTGCACGTGGCCTCCAACTTCGGCGTGCTGGCGGCGGCCGACGATCCCAATCACGACGTCGACATGAAGCCGGAACACATGGACACCATCCTGCGCGTGGCGCGCCAGCATTACGACTACATCGTGCTCGATGTCGGACGCCAGATCGATTCGATCTCGCTGCGCGCGCTGGACCAGGCGGACGTCATCCACCCGGTGCTGCAGCTGGCGCTGCCGGACATCCGCGACGGCCGGCGTCTGCTCGACATCTTCCGCTCGCTGGGCTATCCGAGCGAGCGCACCCGCCTGATCGTCAACCGCTACGAGAAGGGCGGCAAGCTGCGGCTGATGGATCTCGAACAGGCGCTGGGCGCGGACGTGGTGCACACGGTGCCCAACGATTACCTGTCGGCGACCGACTCGGTCAACCAGGGCATACCGGTGCTGCAGCTGTCGCGCAGCAGCGCGGTGGCGCGCAGCCTGGCGGAGCTGGTGGAACTGGTGACGGCGCGCCGCGTCTCGGAGAGCAAAGGGCTGTTCGACCGGCTGTTCGGCCGCAACGAAGGAGCATGAGATGAGCTTACGCGAACGACTCGCCATCGCCGACGACGGCCGCCAGGACCACGGCGGTCCGCCGGGACTGGCCGCTTCGGCCTACCAGGAACTGAAGAAGAACATGCACCAGACCATCCTGGACCGCATCGACCTGGAGCGCCTGAAGCGCCTGACGCCCGAGCAGTTCAAGCACGAGCTGGCGCTGCTGGTCCAGCGCATCATCGAGGACGAACGCATCGTGCTCAATCAGCACGAGCGGCACAACCTGGTGCTCGACATCCAGCACGAGATGCTGGGCTTCGGCCCGCTGGAGCCGCTGCTGGCCGATCCCGGCGTGTCCGACATCCTGGTCAACACCTGCGCCAAAGTCTACGTCGAACGCGCCGGCAAGCTGGAGCTGACCGACGTCACCTTCAACGACAACGCCCATCTGATGAAGATCATCGAGAAGATCGTCTCGCGGGTCGGCCGCCGCGTCGACGAATCGAGTCCGATGGTCGACGCGCGGCTGCCGGACGGCTCGCGCGTCAACGCCATCATTCCGCCGCTGGCGATCGACGGACCGATCCTGTCGATACGCCGCTTTGCCGTCAATCCGCTGACGATAGCGAACCTGCTCGGCTACCGCAGCCTGACGCCGCCGATGGTGCAGGTGCTGCAGGCGCTGGGCCAGGCCAAGATCAACATCCTGATCTCCGGCGGCACCGGCTCCGGCAAGACCACGATGCTCAACGTGCTGTCCGGCTTTATCCCGGCGCACGAGCGCATCGTCACCATCGAGGACGCGGCCGAGCTGCAGATGCGCCAGCCGCACGTGGTGCGGCTGGAGACGCGGCCTCCGAACATCGAAGGCAAGGGCGAGGTGAACCAGCGCTCGCTGGTGCGCAATGCGCTGCGGATGCGGCCCGACCGCATCATCCTCGGCGAAGTGCGCGGCGCCGAGGCGCTCGACATGCTGCAGGCGATGAACACCGGCCACGAAGGCTCGCTGGCCACGATCCACTCCAACACGCCGCGCGACGCCTTGTCGCGGCTGGAGAACATGGTCGGCATGGCCGGCGTGAACCTGACGCCGCGCGCCACGCGCCAGCAGATCTGCTCCGCCGTGACGGTGGTGATGCAGGTCTCGCGGCTGACCGACGGCACCCGCAAGCTGGTCAGCCTGCAGGAGGTGACCGGTATGGAAGGGGAGGTGATCGCGATGCACGAGATCTTCCGCTTCGAGCAGACCGGCGTCGATGCGGCGGGGAGCGTGCAGGGACGCTTCTACGCCACCGGCGTGCGGCCGCGCTTCGCCGACCGGCTGCGGATGTTCGGCGCCGCCGTGCCGGACAGCGTGTTCGATCCCGACAAGATCTACGAATAGCCGCCATGGACGCGATCTTTTCCGCCTTCGCGGTCCTGCTGTTCGCCGCCGTGATCCTGATGATCGAAGGCGCGTGGCTTTGGTGGTCGGGCGCGCACGGCGGCGGCGCGCGGCGCATCGCCAAGCGCCTGCGGCTGATGGCGGCCACCAACGGCGCCGGCGGCGAGCGGATCGATATCCTCAAGCGCCGCACCTACAGCCGCAATCCTGCGCTGGAGCGGCAGCTGCGCCGCATCGCCCGACTGGCGCTGCTGGACCGGCTGCTGCTACAGGCCGGCGTGCGCTGGTCGGTGGCGCAGTTCCTCGGCTGCTCGCTGCTGATGCTGGCGCTCGGGCTGCTGCTGCCGGCGCTGGCCGGCATGCCGCTGCTGCCGGCCATCGGCGCGCTGGCGCTGGCGGGCGCGCTGCCATGGATGCTGCTGATGCGGGCCCGCCGCGCCCGCATCAACAAGCTGGAAGAGCAGCTGCCGGAGGCCGCCGACTTCCTCGGCCGCGCGCTGCGTGCCGGCCACTCGTTCGCCAACGTGATGCAGATGGTGGGCGATGAGATGCCGCAGCCGATCGCCGGCGAATTCAAGTTCGCCTACGAGGAAATCAACTACGGCGTGCCGATGAACGAGGCGCTGCACAACCTGGCGCTGCGCGTGCCGCTGACCGACTTGCGCTACATGGTGATCGCGGTGCTGATCCAGCGCGAATCGGGCGGCAACCTGGCCGAGGTCTTCGGCAGCATCAGCCGTTTGATCCGCGCCCGCCTCAAGCTGCTGTCGCAGGTGCGGGTGATGTCGGCCGAGGGACGCATGTCGGCGTGGATACTGGGCCTGCTGCCGCTGGGGGTGCTGGTGCTGATGACGGTGACCAATCCCGCCTACGTGCGCGTGCTGTGGACCGACCCTTTGGGCGTGCGGCTGATGTGGTATGCGGCGGCCGTCGCCGCCTTCGGCGTGCTATGGATGCGCAAGCTGATACGCATCCGTATCTGACGAGGAGCGGGACATGAGCGGATCGCAGATCGTTTTCCTGGCCATCGTCTTCCTGGTGGCGGCGGCCATCGCGGTGGCGGCGCTGCTGGTGTTCTCGCCGGTGGCGCTGCGCGAGCGCTTGAACGAGGTGGTCGAGCCGACCGGGACGGCCGTCGATGCGGGCGGCGGCTGGGTGGAGAAGGTGGCACACGCGGCGCAGCCGTTCTCACGCCTGTCCTTGCCGGAGGAGGGCTGGGAGCGTTCGCCGCTGCGCACCCGCTTCATGAACGCCGGCTGGCGCGGCGCGTCGGCGCCGGTTCTGTACTTCGCCGCCAAGACGCTGCTGGCGCTGGGATTGCCGGCGCTGCTGGCGCTGTTCGGCGCCGCCGCGCTGGACGCGCCGCACAAGGCGTTCATGTATCTGCTGCTGATGGTCGCCGGCATCGGCTACTACCTGCCGAACGCGGTGCTGTCGCACAAGGCGCAATCGCGCTGCCGTGAAATCTTCGAGACCTTCCCCGACGCGCTGGACCTGCTGACGGTGTGCGTGGAGGCGGGCCTGAGCCTGGAGCGCGCGCTGGCCAAGGTGGCCGCGGAGATCCACATCAAGAGCATGGCGCTGGCGCAGGAGCTGCAGCTGGTGCTGATGGAGATGCGCGCCGGTTTCACCAAGGAGCGCGCCTTGCGCAACCTGGCGCTGCGCAGCGGCGTCGAGGATGTCGACACGCTGGTGGCGATGCTGATCCAGTCGGAGCGCTTCGGCACCAGCATGGGCGATTCGCTGCGGGTGCACTCGGACAACCTGCGCGGCAAACGCAGCGTGCTGGCCGAGGAAGCGGCGGCCAAGATCGCGCTCAAGCTGCTGTTCCCGCTGATCTTCTGCATCTTCCCGACGCTGATGCTGGTGCTGATCGGCCCTGCGGGCATACAGGTGTATCGCATGATGATTCCCCACTAGGAGGCCGGCATGAAAAAAACCATCGGTGCCGCATGCGCGGGCGCATTGCTGATCGCATGCAGCGGTATGCAGACAACGCCCCCCGTTGAACCGGACATCACCGCGCTGGAGACGGCCTGCGTGCGCGATCCGCTGGATGCGGCGACATGGGAGCGGCTGGCGGCGGCATTGGCCGCTGCGGGCGAGCGCGAACGCGCGGCGACGATGTATCTGCAGGCGGCCACGCTGCGCGCGCACGATCTGCGCGGCGACTATGCCTTGTTGAAGGCGGAGCTGAAGGACGCGCGCGTCGCCGAAGCCGAAGCCACGGCCGCCGCGATGCCGCGCACGCAGGTGCGGCAGATCGGCGCGGCGCTGGTCGAAGTGCTGCGCATACCGGCGTCCGGCGAGCCTGAAGCGGCGGCGCCGGGATCGACGGCCATCGTCCGGCTGGAGATCAGCAACGGCAACGGCGTCACCGGCGCCGCCGCGCGGCTGGCGCGCCTGCTCGATGTCGATGGATTGAAGACGGTGCGGTTGACCAACGTGCGGCCGTTCACCGTGCCGCTCAGCCGCATCGAATACCAGCACGATCAGCAGCCGATGGCGCTGCAGCTGGGGAACCGGCTAGGCCTGCCGCTGCATAAGCTGCGCGGCAATCCCGCCTACGCCGACATGCGCATCGTGCTGGGGCATGACGGGCGCTATCTGAAATAAAAAAACGTCCGGGTGGCGGTGACCTCCCGGACGTAAAAAACACACCCATGTGTTTACTGCCACGGCCGGCCTCGTGGGCCGGCTCGAATTCCGTATTGCCTGCGTTATTGCCAGCTGACGCTGCCCAGGCCGCGCGCGCTGGCGCTGCGATTGGACGGGTTGCCATACACGGTGGCCGAACCCATGCCGGTTAATTTGAGACTGGCGCTGTTCTTCGCATACACCGACGCGCTACCCAGGCCGGTCATGTTGACGTCGATGGTGTCGGCGCGCAGCTGCTGCGCGTCCAGGCTGCCCACGCCGCCAAGGCTGGCGTGCAGTTGTCTGGTCTGGCCGCTCATCTCAATGCGGCCGGCGCCGTTCAGATGCAGATCGACGTTGTCGCTGCTGCCCGCGTCGACGGTCATGCCGCCGACGCCGCCCAGCCGCACATCGACATTGCGATACTGCGCGTTGACCTTGACCGAGCCGGCGCCTTCCAGCGCAAGGCGCAGATTGTCGCCCTTGAATCCGCTCACTTCCGTGGCGCCGACGCCGCTCGACGTCAGCGCGCGCAGGTTGGGCAGCGTCAGTTCGGCGCGCAGTTCGCGCTTGTTGCCGAAGTTGATCGAGTTCATTTTGCTGGTGCCGATGTGCAGCGTGTCGCCGCTCTGATCGAGCACGATTTTTTTCAATGCGTCGGCTTCGCCGTAGAACGTCAGCGCGGCCGTCGGACCCTGCCTGACCTTGAGGCTGATGACGCCATCGAGCTCGATATTGACCGCGCGCGCATCGACGCTGCGGCTTTCGCTGATCACATCGGCGGCCAGCGCGGCGGGTGCGCCGCAGCTCAGGACCATGGCCAGCATCGCAGCCTTCAGGGTGGTTTTCATCATGCGCTCCGGGGGTTGTGGGTGGATTACAGTGCGGCTTTTTCAGCGGCGGTCAGGCGCTTGGCGCTGACGGTCACCACTTGCATCTTGGTCGCTTCGGCCTTGGCGGCGACTGGCGCGGTTGCGCGCGTTGCCGGCACGGCGGCGGTGGCGAAGGTGGTCGCGCTGGCGATGACGATGGCGGCGACGAAGATGGCTTCCATGTTTTTGGCGATGTTCATTTTGAGCTCCTTGTGGGTGGTTAGTTCGTTGCGTTGAGTGAACTATAGACAAGGGCCCGTCGTCCATCCACCGGGATGTGACGAACTGCAAAAACGAGGGGTCAGAATGCGTTTAAGCGGCGCTTGAGCGGTTCAGCTCGATGCCGCACAGCAGGTCCTGGTGGCCGGCGTAGAGCTGCGACAGCCACGCGGAGACGGTCTTGAAGCGGGCGATGCTGCCGGCGTCGCGATGACTGAGCAGCCAGACGTCGCGCTGCACCTCGACGCCGGCGCCGATGCGCTGCAAGCCTTCCTGCTGGCCCATGATGCATGGCAGCAGCGCCATGCCGACGCCGGCGCGGCAGGCGCGCACCATCGTGCTCAGGCTGTTGACCTTGAGCACCCGGCGCGGCTGCGGATCCATCTGCGCCAGCCACTGCATCTCGCCGGTGGCGGCCAGGCTGTCGTCGTAGGCGATCCACGGCAGCGTGCCCCAGCAGCCGCGCGGCGTGTCGGCGAATTTGGCGTGGCCGTAGACGGCGAAGCCGAGATCGCCCAGCTTACGCATCACCAGCGCCGCATCCTCGCCCGGCTTGCCCAGGCGCAGCGCGAAGTCGGCCTCGCGGCGGGTGAAGGAGAGGTTCTGGTTTTCCGCCTGCAGCGACAGCTGCAGATGCGGATGCTGCGCCAGCAGCGCCGGCACGTGCTCCAGCAGCCAATAGTCGAACAGGAAATCGATCGAGGTGAGGTTGACCGGGCCGGCGGTGGCGTCGGCCTCCTGCGACGACGCCTGCAGCATGCTCTGCACGTTGCCGTAGACGGCCTCGCCATGCTCGACGAAGACCTGGCCGGCGTCGGTCAGGCGGTAGCCGGTGTTATCGCGGATGAACAGGCGCAGCTTGAGCGCCTTCTCGGCGGCGGCGATGCGGCGGCTGATGGTCGAGGCGTCGACGCCCAGCTGGCGGCCGGTGGCGCTCATGCTGCCGCTGCGCGCCAGCGCCAGGATCAGGGGAATGTCGTTCCAGTCGAAGTCGCTGCTTGTAGCCATGTTAGGGTGTGGTTTTTTGCTGACTGTAGCACAACAGTATATGGGCGGAATAAAAATGTTTAAAAATTGCTTGCTATTGAATAGCGTGCGATATATATTGAGCACATGGGCAGCAAACAAAGCGTCCCCGGAACTGTAAAATGTAGCTCGCTACTAAATCGTCATCTACTTAATATGGAGTCCATCATGAGCAAAGAGTCCCAAGACCAAGTCAGCATCTCCCGTCGTTCCGCCCTGTTCGGCGGCGCCACCGCAGCGGCAGCAGCCGTCGCCGTGCCGCTGGCGGCCTTCGCCGGCGGCAGCGCGCAAGCCGCGACGGCCGTTCATGGCGGCGCGGTCGCCAAGACCGGCAGCACCATCACCACCCGCGACGGCGTCGAGATCTACTACAAGGACTGGGGCCCGAAGACCGGCCAACCGGTTGTGCTCAGCCACGGCTGGCCGCTCAATTCGGACAGCTGGGAATCGGCGGCCTTCCATCTGGCCAACAACGGCTTCCGCGTCATCACCCATGACCGTCGCGGCCACGGCCGTTCGAGCCAGCCATGGGACGGCAACGACATGGACCACTACGCCGACGACCTGGCGCAAGTGATCGAAGCGCTGGACTTGAAAAACATCATCCTGGCCGGCTTTTCGACCGGCGGCGGCGAGGTGGCGCGTTATGTGGGCCGTCACGGCACCAAGCGCATCGCCAAGCTGGGCCTGATCTCGGCGGTGCCGCCGCTGATGCTCAAGACTGCCAGCAACCCGGGCGGCCTGCCGATCGAAGTGTTCGACGGCATCCGCGCCGGCTCGGTCGCCAACCGCGCCCAGCTGTATCTGGACATCGCCTCCGGTCCGTTCTACGGCTACAACCGTGCGGGCGCCAAGCCGTCGCAAGGCATCATCCAGGCGTGGTATGCGCAGGGCATGCAGGGCGGCCACAAGAACACCTATGATTCGATCAAGGCGTTCTCGGAGACCGACTTCCGCGAAGACCTGAAAAAATTCGACAAGCCGACCCTGATCATCCACGGCGACGACGACCAGATCGTGCCGATCGATGCGGCGGGCAAGGCATCGGCGGCCATCGTCAAGCACGCCAAGCTGATCGTGTATCCGGGCGCGCCGCACGGCCTGACCGATACGCACAAGGATAAGTTCAACGCCGACTTCCTGGCGTTCGCCAAGTCCTAAAGCGAAGGGCCCGCAACTGCGGGCCCTTTTCATTGACGCTTCAGGAGATTACAGGCAGCACGCCAGCATCTTCAGGCAGCAGGCCAGGTCGCCGCAGCAATCCATATTGGCGGCGTAGGCGCCGGCCGAGGCCAGTACGGCGGCGGCAACGGCCGCGGTCTTGATGATGATCGATTTCATGGTGTTTCCTTTAAGTGAGTGAGAAGTTGTTGCTGCTTGTGCTTCTATTCACTAATCCGGCGGACACCAGATTTCCTTGGCCGGTTGCGGGAGATTGACGGCAGGCTCCGGGAGCGCCGCTTCGCGCAGCGCGGGCGCGGCGATGGCGCCGATCTGGCCGACGGCGGCGGGCAGCGCGGATGGCGTGCAGGCGGTCGCCACACATTGCGCGATCGGGCAGTCGGCGTCCTTGCAGCAGGCGCGGGCCGGCGCGGCCGCCAGCACGGAGCTGTACAGCAGGAAAACCACAGCGGCGAGGAGGGCCAGGACATTGCGCATCCCCCGATTGTACCAGCGTTTATACTTGCCTCTAGTCCATGGAGTTGCGCATGCGTTCATTGCCATTCACAGTAGCTCTTTTGCTGATCGCCGCGCAGGCGTCGGCCGGCGATTGCCTGGTGCGGGTGGGCTATCCCGATCGCGAGCGGCATCCCTACTACATGGGCAATGGCGCCGAGCCGGCCAAGCCGCCGGGCGTCGGCGTGGAGTTGCTGAGCAGGGCCGTGTTGCATGCCGGCTGCAAGGTGGCGCTGGTGCGCATGCCGACGGCACGGCTCAAACTGGCGCTGGCGTCCGGCGCCGTCGATTTGACGCCGTATGAGATGATCGACGGCGAAGTCCTGCAGGCCGCGTTGCCGCTGGGCGCCGACGGCCAGCCCGACCCCAGGCGCGCGTTGCGCACGATGGGCGTGGTGTACGTCCGCCATGCCGACGCGGCAGCCGCCGGTGTCGACCCGCGCGCGTATTTCAAGAAGTATCGGCTGAGCGCCAGTCACGGCACGCCGCTGGCGGCGCAGCTGCGGTCGGCGGGGATGAACCTGGACGACGGCGCCAGCGACACCATCAGCAATTTTGAAAAAGTCATGCTCAAGCGCGCCGATGGCGTGGCGATCACGGTGGTCAATGAAAAAGTCATGGACGAGGCCATCGCCGCGCGCTACGGCAAGGCGATGGTGCGCATCGATACGCCGATCAGGACCGCGTCGCTGTGGTTCGGCATCAACCCGGCGTTTTACCAGGCCCACCGCCAGCAGGTGGAGATGATCTGGAACTGGGTCGGCACGCAGGCGCCCGCGCAGCACGACGAACTGATCAAGAAATACGCGCGGCGTTAGCCGAACTCCGCTTCCAATCTGATCTTCGGCGCCGTGACGCTCAAGTTACCTGTCATTGTGTCGATCGCTAGCAAACCGGCCTGCTGTAGCATCTCGACATCATGTTCAACTGCGCTGCGATCACGACCAAGCCGCTGCGCAAGTGATGCCGTCGTGCCCGATTGATCTTTGACGGCGCGGAACAACTCCAGACGCTCATCGCTTATTAAGCTCAGCAGATCGGATGGATCGCCGAAACTAATGACAAACTCTTCGGCCAGCGGCAATTGCCGATCCATCAGTCGTGCACGCTCGCGTGCACGCCGGACGAAGTCATTGATATGCTCACCAGTTCTAAGGGTCAGGATTTTCATTGTCGCTCCCGTGATGCCAATGCCATCCAGTCATGTCGAAAGCGCTCCTCGATAGCGTCAAAATCAGTGAAAACAATTGTCTCGACACTACCAAGGTGATGACGGTGATGTTCACCGTGCGCATTGTCGTAGCCGACTGCCCGGCCGTTATCTTTTTGGAAGATGCTGCGATTAATATACGCCAAATTGTGATGGGCGACGCGCCCGTCTTGGTCGATCCAAACTTCATAACGAACTAAACCGTTTCCGCGTTTTTTGGAAACCTGGTATGAAGCATCGATGATTTTTTGAACAGCCATGATTGAGCATGGCTGAAAGAGCTCCCTTGTGCCGTGATATATGACAAAGGGCCCCTTCAGAACAACGCGTGTGATCTTTGGTGGGAAGGAGGCCGCTGTTGAGGCAGCGGCGATAAGGGTTAAGCCAGCCTGGCGCGGAAGAAATCCGTGGTGCGCTGCCACGCCAGCTTGGCGGCGGCGTCGTCGTAGCGCGGCGTGGTGTCGTTGTTGAAGCCGTGCTCGACGTCGGGGTAGACGTGGTAGGCATAGGTCGTTCCGGCTTGCTTCAAGGCCTGCTCGTAGGCCGGCCAGCCGGCGCGGATGCGCTCGTCCTTACCGGCGTCGTGGATCAGCAGGTGGGCTTTGATCTTGGGCACCTCGGCGGCCGGCGGCTGGGCGCCGTAGAAGGGCACTGCCGCCGCCAGCTCCGGCAGCTGCGTGGCCAGATAGTTGGCGATGCCGCCGCCGTAGCAGAAGCCGACTACGCCGATCTTGCCGTTACCTTCCGGCAGTTGCTGCAGCCAGCGCGCGGCGGCGGCGAAGTCGACGCGGGTCTTGCCCTGGTCCAGCTTGCCGAACAGCGCGCGCGCCTTGTCCTCGTCGCCGGGATAGCCGCCGATCGTGTGCAGCGCGTCCGGCGCGAAGGCGATGAAGCCGTCGAGCGCCAGGCGGCGGGCGATATCCTCGATGTGCGGATTCAGGCCGCGGTTCTCGTGCACCACGAGCACCAGCGGCAGCTTGCCTTTGGCGTTCGCCGGCGAGACAAGGTAGCCGCGCACCGTGCCGTTGCCCTGCGGTGAAGGCAGCTCGACAAAGCGCGCGTTGAGGCGCTTGTCATCCGGCGTGACCAGCGGCGCGGCGAAGCTGGGACTCAGCGCGCCGAGCAGGCTGGCGGCGGTCGCGCCGCCGACCGCGTAACGCGCCGCCGACGCCAGGAAATCGCGCCGCGTGATGCCGCCGTGGACGTACTGGTCGAACAGCTTCAATACTTCCGGATCAAAATCTGCGGCGGTTTTGCGCGTCATGTCTCGGCCCTGGCTGATGAATGGAAGCCAAGTGTAGCGCAGCCGATGTCAGGTGCGGCGTGTTTCGTAAATCGGATCGGTCTGCCGGCGCCGCGACTGGGAAACCAGCACGCGCAAAATCACCGGTGCGGGCACGCCGTGATCGGAGAGGTAGGCCCAGGCGCTGGCGGAGCCGCTCACTTCGTCCACCACCAAACCGTTTTCGACGGCCTGCGCGGTATCCATATCGGTGCGTAGTTTCATGTTGAGCCCGTTGATGAGCGTTGCAGATCATGGAGGTCACGGGTTTGGGTGAGGGCACTGTGGCAAAGTGGGCAAGGTTGTGGCACACAACACAGTTCGACATAAATATACCAGATGAGATCGCCGAAGTGATTGCATATTGCTATCGAATCGGCGATGGCGGCTATCAGTCCCACAGCGGGTCATTGCAGCGAAGGGAACGGCACCTGTCTGGACGCCTCCTGGTCGGTCACTAGCCAGGTGGTCGCCAGCGTGGCCGGCATGGTCCGCGAGAACACATAGCCTCGATGGCCGCGCAGTCGAGGCGGTCACAGGCAAGGCCCGTGGTGTCGCTGCGGTGCTTGCCGAACCATCGTAGTCCCCCGAGCGGCCGGAACCTGGCGGCGCCCCCACCTTCCACCGCATAAGACAAAGACTGCGCTTTCGTATATGGCCCGTTCTTCCCGGGCGGGGCCCAGCAGTTCACGTAACTCCACTCCGTCGCCGATCGCACCGTCATGCCATTGGACGACGTAGTCGTCGATCTGGTCAGCCGTGGCCGTGTGAAGACCGCCATGACGATGACCGTCCTTTTTTGATTAACGCGATTATGTCCCCGCACAAAAAAAGCTTTGCGCGCTAAGCAAGCGGAACATAGTCGATATAAAACGTAAAATTGACCGTCCCGTTGACCTTGGAGTGTGTTCCAATATTAAAATAAGCATGGTCATTTTCAATTGGAGTAAATGACGAAAAAATATAAGTTGGGGAAGGGTAATAAATATTAGTGAGGTCTATTGTGGCTTTTCCATCTACTATTCTGAAACCAGGATCTATCTGAACTTTTATGGATGTCGGATGGCCGAAACCTATGTATTGAGTTGATGGAATAACGTTATCTTGATTAACGTTGAACTGTATCTCATGTGAATTGGCACGGCCTTTCCCGTCCGCATCTAAGCCGCCATCAATCATATCTAGAATAAAATTAGTGCCGCCAAAATACATGGTGACTTTAGGCATGATATTTCCTTTCGGTAGGTTTATTTTATTTGTCAACATAGAATTATTATTTTGGCACAGATATTCATATTTTAATTATTTTTTGGATTGATATAAATCAAGCTTAATTCATATCGTGTAATCTCGAGACAATATATTCGCGGGTCGCTTGCTCAGCCGGCTGCAGAGAGATACACAATCTCATTCTGAGTAGGCTAGTATAAAATTGATGTAATAATTTTTGAATATATAATTACTGCTGACGAAAACCGCTTGACGCCATGCCCTTCGACGGTCGGTCTGTCCTAAAAACGTTCCCGATAAAGAGGGGAACGGGTTTGACAGCTCGAACTACACATGGCGGACACCGCCGCTGGCGGCTTTTTTTCGTCCGTACCATCACGTCTCTATGAACGGCGGTGGTGGGGAGGCTTGGGCCTGCCGTTTTCCCTGTGTACCGGTCTGTCAACCCTGCCAACTGCCATTCACCCCGTTTGCCAGCGGGTTGTGCGGCTCACCACCACACAGGAGGCCATCATGGTCAGTAGCACCCGCACATCTAGCCCAATCGCGCGCATCGAATCCACCCCAGCAGCAATCCTGCAACACCTGCACGGCGTGGCGCTGCACGACGTTCCCATGACCGACGCCGAACTCATGCGTTACAACGTCGAGGCGCTGTGCTCGCACATGCTCTGGCTGCGCGCTTGGTGGGAGGGGCACGAGCAGGCCAACCACGCCGCCGACCGCCGCGCTGCCGCGTGCATCGATGACCACTTCATCGACGGCGCCATATTCGCGCGCGGCATCGCCCGCCAAGCCGGCTTCGACCTGGGCGAGGAGCGCATTCGCAATTACAGCTGGGGTCGCAATACGCAGAACCTGCGCATGGTTGCCGGAGGTGCCCAATGAGCGCCGCCATGTCCGCCGGCGCCACTGCCGACCAGCTGTTCACTGCCACATTTGACTTGCTGCTGACGTTGACGACGGCGCAAGCGCAAAACAGTTTGAAGACGGTGATGCACCGGGCCATCAAGGCGTATCGGCTGCTCATCATCGATGAGATCGGATACCTGCCGATGAACCGAGAGTAGGCCAACTTGTTCTTCCAGGTGATCGCGGCACTGTACGAGAAAGGCAGCCTGATCGTGACGAGCAATCTGCCGTTCGGGCGATGGGACGCGACGTTTGCGCAGGACGCGACACTGACTGCGGCGCTGCTGGACCGTTTGCTGCATCACGCTCATATCGTGCCCATCGCCGGCGAGAGCTACCGGCTCAAGCATCCACGGCAGGCAGGAATTGTTCTCGGCATCGGCGCCGACGAGGCTGCCTGAGCGAGTTTTGAAGAGTGAAAATCCAGCGCGTGCTGGTAATGGAGGTGTATCCGTTTTAGATGGCTGCGGGCGTCAAAACTGTATCAGTTTTCAATCGCTGTTGACAAGCGACGGGATTGTAAGTAAGGCCGAGGCCCATTCCTGCATGGCAACGGTGAAGAGGTTGCTCAACAACGCCAGCTCGATGCGGACAGTGTTATTCGCTTTGCCGGCGGCCAGGCGATGATCCCGATAGGCGGCCACCAGCTCGCTGCTCGCGGCCGCCATTGAATATCTGCCCAAGAACTCGATGAGGTGTTGGGCGGTGATCGACTCGCTGCGCTGGGTGGTCGGCTTCTTGGTTGGCGTAACTTTGTTGAGATGGCGCTGCACGGCCTCCTGGACAGTTAGCCTTTCCGATCCGCTGCGCGATATGTACACGCCTCGGACCATCTCATCTTCGGTCCGGCGCGCCCAATCCACGCCGTCACGTTTAAGGCGGAAGATCTTGGAAGTGGTGGGCCAACCGCTCATGCGCACGAGCGCTTTGTAGGTGCCAGATGGTGTTTGAACGATGATTGCCATGAGCCTCTGAGTACCCTTGCTGTACTGAAAGTGTACTTTTTAACGGATACAAGACAAACGGCTTACGTGGAAGACACGTAAGCCGTTGAATTAAAAGCTAATTTCTGGTGCCGACTGCCGGTTTCGAACTGGCCACTTGATGATTACAAATTCCTTCGCGCTAGTAACACTAACTAACATTGCGACACAGAATCAGGTACTTAGAGCATCTGACGTAACAGTGCTGCCCGCGTGATCTAACAGTAGCGTTGACGCTTTGTTGACACCGATGCGTGACTACAGATCGAGCTTTTGTTGCATAGATGCCGGGTTTTCTGGCAAGTCATCCGTTGACAAAGCCTTGAGTCCAAGCAACTCGGCGAACTTTCTAAGGCCCGCATCTTCAGAGTAGATCGTAGTTGCCCCATTGCACTTGGCAATGGCCACAATCTGGTGATCAAACTTAATCTTCTGCCAGGGGGCATCTGGCTGCGATGCCTTCTTGTCGCGTGAGCGAATGGCATCCGCGACACTAATAGAACATTCCAGCGCTGCCTTCTCGTCGAAAGACGCAATAATAAACGCAGACTTGCCCTTAAAATTGGCCACAACATCCGGGTCTGCCTTGACATAAAATTCTGACAATGCAGGCGTAGGGATGAGAATTTTGGTCTTGGTTTTTTGCAATGTGGCTATTAAATAGTCGAGCTTCTCCCGCTGGACATCTGGCGTTCTGGCATCAAGAAGCTTGATGAGTATCCCTGCATCAAAGAGCACCATCAATCAGACTCTCGTATGTGAAGGTGTTCTTTGATGGGATCATCCAATTCGTTCCAGCCATTGCCCTTTGTATTCCGAGCAGCATTCACTATGTCAGCTATCGGCTTCTCGTCCAAAGGCTCCCAACCGCTGATCTTGAACTTCTCTAATGTCCAAGCACCATCCTCGCCGCGTAGCCAATCTCCTTGACCCGTGACTCGAATAGGACTTGAGAGATATTCTTTAATAAGTTCGCGAGCCATTTCGCTATTTGCCTCGCACTTATGAATGGTTCCATCCAAGTCCTTGAGCCATACAGGTACAGTGTTATCCTTGCCGCCGATACGAATTACCACGCCGTCAAGAACACCTGCCTCCTTCACTCGATAGGTTTTTTGAATTGGGGTATCTCTGCCTGGGAACGCCAAAATCACGGCGCCCTGAGGATGCTTGATCTCACCGACAGCTTTGTCAACTTTGAGCATACCGTTGAGGCTTTGATATGCTCTCTTCAGGTCATCCGGCGCAGCGACATCATGCACAAGGCGCAAACGTGACTCAACCGCCTCCGTCGCGGACTCCTCCACAACGGCTTTCAAGACCGCGCTTCCTGAGCGAATCTCTTTGAAATGTACAGACAACTCGCTCCCATAAAGCGCCGCCAGTTCACCCATATATTCGGCGAGCCGGGCCATCGGAATGGTCTCCGGCTTAAAAATGTCTATACTGAATTCGAGTGCTTTAGGTGTTTCCATGGCGTCACCATACTACAGGTAAGAATTTCGGGAAATCGTGAGTTGCGGATTGCGGGATTATTTTGCCAATTTGTTGTCAAATAACAATTTAAAGGCCAAATAACTGTATCTTCATACAGTATCCTCGGTGATCAAAAAATGTCAACTCATTGTCCCATCAATACGGGCGTGCCGCTGTTTTCGGACGGCTGGCATCGTCGCTGGCCGGGACAGCCGGCCAAAACGCTCCTGCATGCCACCGTGAGGCAAAAAGGGTTCCGCTTCGCTCCAGCCCTCGCGGGCCTCAAATCGCCCTTTTTCTGGTCTTCACATACCGACGCGGCCTTCAGATCGATTGACGGTGGAGGTGTTCCGTTCAGCTACGGCGCACACCAGAGCGAAGGCTAGGGCGTGCGCCCACATCTCATGCAATCCCAGCTCTCCTGCGATGTAGGCGCTTTGAAGGGCCATATCGTCTGAATCAGGGAGTAGCTCCTCCAGCGCAAAATTTGCACGCATCTGCTGTACATGGTGGCGTCGTTCATACACGGGGCTACTCATTGTAAAGGACACCTTTCCAAGTTTGTTTCCCATTCGGCTATCGAAATCGCTGGACGCGAAGAGCGTCGATCCGCAAAGAGCAAAAACTGCTTCACATCGTCGTATACGGACGCGTTTACCTGCGCGCAGTATTCAACGAGCTGATCCGCCTTGGTTTCTGGACAGAGAATAATCCGCTGGCTCGGCTTCGCCAATTTAAGATCGCGGAGCGTGAACTCTCCTACCTCAACGACGACGAAATTCGTGCGTTGCTGGCCGCGTTGGAGGCGCGCAAGGATCGAGATGCACTTCTCATTACGAAGCTATGCCTGGCGTCGGCTGCGCGATGGAATGAGGGCGAATCGCTGCGTATCACTCAGCTCCACAGCGGCATGATTCATTTCACGCAAACGAAGACCGATAAGAACAGATCGGTTCCCATCGACGACGCACTGGCCGACGAAATACGGGAATTCCATAAGGCTGGAAGTAGGGATGCATCCGGCAGGATTTTCAAAAGCTCGGTCGGGGCGTTCCGAATGGCAGTAAAGGAGTCCGGGATCGAACTGCTACCTGGCCAGCTCACCCACGTCCTGCGTCACACGTTCGCAAGCCATTTCATGATGAACGGCGGGAACATCCTGACGCTGCAAAAAGTGCTCGGCCACTCCAGCCTACAGACCACCATGATCTATGCCCACCTCAGCCCCGGACACCTTCAGGAAGCCAAGATGCTGAACCCGTTGACACGGTTGACAGTTGGTTGACACTCGCCCAAATGAAAAGGGCTTACATCGCTGTAAGCCCTTGATATTACTGGTGCCGACTGCCGGTTTCGAACTGGCCACCTGATGATTACAAATCAACTGCTCTACCAAATGAGCTAAGTCGGCGAAACTTGTACGGGGCGAATTATACGCTATTTAATTCGCGTCAGAGTAGGGCGTCCGCCCTTTTTAGGTGGATCGGCATCATCGTCCGGCGCGCCCGGAGCCTCGGTTTTCACGTCGGCCAAGGCCGGCGGCGCGGCTGCCGGCACGGCCGACAACACCGGCGCCGGGGCGCTGCTTTCCTCGGCCGGCGCGGGCGCTTCGGCCTGGCCGCCGCTCTGCGGCTCGAAGGCCATGCCCTGGCCGTTTTCGTTGGCGTAGATCGCCATGACGTTGTTGACCGGGACGTAGATTTCGCGCGAGACGCCGCCGAAGCGGGCGTGGAAGCGGATGCTGTCGTTGTCCATCTTCAGGCCCGAGGTGGCGCCGAAGCTGATGTTGAGGACGATTTCACCCTTCTTGACGTATTCCATCGGCACCGTGGTCGAGGCGTCGACCTTGACGGCGAGATAGGGCGTGTAGCCGCTGTCGGTGCACCACTCATAAATGGCGCGCAGCATGTAGGGCTTGGTTGAGATTTCGGACATGGTATTCCAGGGCTGCTGTCAAACACGGCGCGCCGCCCGCCAGGGCCGGCAAACGCGCCGCTACACTTCAAGTAAGGCTTGCTGCGCCGGATTAACGGCGCATCACTTTTTCCGACGGCGTCAGCGCTTCGATGTAGGCAGGGCGCGAGAAGATGCGCTCGGCGTATTTCATCAGCGGGGCGGCGGTCTTCGACAGTTCGATGCCGTAGTGGTCCAGGCGCCACAGCAGCGGCGCGACGGCCACGTCGAGCATCGAGAACTCGTCGCCGAGCATGTACTTGTTTTTCAGGAACAGCGGCGCGAGCGTGGTCAGGCGGTCGCGGATTTCGGCGCGGGCCTTGTCGTGGCTCTTGTCGTTGCCCTTGGCGCGTTCGCTTTCGAGCACGTGCACGTGGACGAACAACTCTTTTTCAAAGTTGAACAGCATCAGCCGCGCGCGCGCGCGCATCAGTGGATCGGCCGGCATCAGCTGCGGATGCGGGAAACGCTCGTCGATATACTCGTTGATGATGTTCGATTCGTACAAAATCAATTCGCGTTCGACCAGGATCGGCACCTGACCATATGGATTCATGGTCGAGATATCTTCCGGCTTGTTGAACAAGTCGACGTCGCGCACTTCAAAGTCCATGCCTTTTTCAAACAGGACCAGGCGGCAGCGTTGCGAGAATGGGCAGGTCGTACCCGAGTAGAGAACCATCATTTTTATAGTTCCTTAGAAGAACAAAGGGGGTGAACCCGAAAACGGATCACCCCGGATCGATCGCCCGCCAGCGCGGGCATCGCAAAACAAGCGCCGGCCAGCCGGCGCTCTCGATTATTTCACTTCTTTCCAGAACGACGCGTTCAGGCGCCATGCCAGGAAGGCGAACACGGTCATGAACAGCACGACCGCGACGCCCAGTTTTTTGCGGGTCTGCGCCGCAGGCTCCGCCATCCACTCCATGTAACCGACCAGGTCGGCCACCGCAGTGTCAAATTCCAGCTTTTGCATCTTGCCAGGCGTCACGACTTCGAAGCCGGCGAATTGATGCGTCATCTTGCCCGGTTCGTGCGGATCGGCCACTTCTTCCATCTTGACCTTCTGCACGCCCTGCAGTTCCCACAGCACATGCGGCATCGCCACATTGTTGACCACCAGGTTGTTCCAGCCGGTCGGGCGGGTGTCGTCCTTGTAGAAAGTGCGCAGGTAAGTATACAGGTAGTCGCCGCCGCTGCCGGCGCCGGACGCTTTCGCGCGCGCGATCACCGACAGGTCCGGCGGCACCACGCCGAACCAGGCCTTGGCGTCGGCCGGCTTCATGGTGGTGGTCATCATTTCACCGACCTTGTCGCCGGTGAACAGCAGGTTGGCCTTGATCTGTTCTTCCGTCAGGCCCAAGTCGCGCAGGCGGTTGTAACGCATCGAGGACGCATTATGGCAGTTCAGGCAGTAATTGACGAACAGTTTGGCGCCATGTTGCAGCGCGGCCATGTTGGTCGAGCGGTCCGGCGCCTTGTCCAGGGCGATGCCGCCTTCGTTGGCCAGGGCCAGGCAGGGCAGCAGGGCCAGCGTCGCAAGCAGTTTCTTAGCAAAATTCATGTGATGTCCTTTATGTACTTTAGCCGAGGTGGTCGATCAGTGCGCGTGGAACACAACGCGGTCCGGGACCTTCTTGAACGTGCCCATGGCGCTCCACCATGGCATGAACAGGAAGAAGCTAAAGTACAGCAGGGTGCACACTTGCGAGAACAGCGTGCGGCCTTCGGTCGGCGGCAGGGTACCGAGGTAGCCCAGCGCCAGGAAGCAGAAGAAAAACACGCCGTACACGTATTTGTGCCAGAACGGACGGTAGCGGATCGACTTGACCGGCGACTTGTCCAGCCACGGCATGAAGGCCAGGATCACCACCGAGCCGCCGAAGAACACCACGCCCCAGAACTTGGCGTCGAGCACCTGCGGCAGCATGCCGACCACGGCCACCAGCGCGATCACGGCGATGGCGATCTTGACCAGGCGCGGCAGTTGCGATTTGAGCCACACGAACACCACGTAGGCGGCGACGAAGAACATCAGCACCCACATGAAGTCGGCGGTGGTGGCGCGCAGCACCGAGTAGAACGCGGTGAAGTACCAGGTCGGGGCGATGTGCAGCGGGGTCTTGAGCGAATCGCCCGGCAGGAAGTTGTTGTACTCCAGGAAGTAGCCGCCCATTTCCGGCGCGAAGAACACCACCGTGCTGAAGATCAGCAGGAACACCGACACGCCGAACAGATCGTGCACCGTGTAGTAAGGATGCGAAGGGATCGAATCGACCGGGTGGCCGTCGGCGCCCAGGTTTTCCTTCACTTCGATGCCGTCCGGATTGCTCGAACCGACTTCGTGCAGCGCGATCAGGTGGGCTGCGACCAGGCCCAGCAGCACCAGCGGAATCGCGATGACGTGGAAGGCGAAGAAGCGGTTCAGCGTCGCGTCGGAAACCACGTAGTCGCCGCGGATCCACAGCGACAGGTCAGGGCCGATCAGCGGAATCGCGCCGAACAGGTTGACGATCACCTGGGCGCCCCAGTACGACATCTGGCCCCATGGCAGCAGGTAGCCGAAGAAGGCCTCGGCCATCAGGCACAGGAAGATGGCGAAGCCGAACAGCCAGATCAGCTCGCGCGGCTTGCGGTACGAGCCGTACAGCAGGCCGCGGGTCATGTGCAGGTAGACGATGATGAAGAAGGCCGACGCGCCGGTCGAGTGCATATAGCGCACCAGCCAGCCCCACGGCACTTCGCGCATGATGTATTCGACCGAGCCGAAGGCCAGGTTGGCGTCCGGCTTGTAGTGCATGGTCAGGAAGATGCCGGTGACGATCTGCAGCACCAGCACCAGCATCGCCAGCGAGCCGAAGATGTACCAGAAGTTGAAGTTTTTCGGAGCGTAGTACTTGCCCCATTGGTCGTTCCACAGCTTGGTCAGCGGGAAGCGGTCGTCGACCCAGCCCAAGGCTTTTTGTGCGGCTGGTGCATCTGCAGGGAATTTAGTCTCTTTGAAAGCCGCCATGATTTACGCCTCGCCTTTCTCGTCTTTACCAATGACCAGCTTGGTGTCGCTCAAATACATATGGCGCGGCACTTGCAGATTGTCCGGCGCCGGCTTGTTCTTGAACACGCGGCCGGCCATGTCGAAGGTCGAGCCGTGGCACGGGCACAGGAAGCCGCCTTCCCAGTCGTCCGGCAGCGACGGCTGCGGGCCGGGGGTGAATTTCGACGACGGCGAGCAGCCCAGATGGGTGCAGATGCCGACCGCGATCAGGATTTCAGGCTTGCGCGAGCGCCATTCGTTGCGGGCGTACTCGGGGGTGAATTCTTCGGGATTGCGTTTCGAGTCGGCGTCGGCGACCTTGCCGTCGGTCTTTTTCAGCGAGGCCACCATTTCCGGCGTGCGCTTGATGATCCAGACCGGCTTGCCGCGCCATTCGACGGTTTTCATTTCGCCCGGATTGAGGCTGGAAATGTCCACCTCGACCGGCGCGCCGGCCGCTTTCGCGCGCTCCGACGGCTGGAAGGTGCTGACCAGCGCCCCAGCGGTTGCCAGACCTACTACACCACCCGCCGCGCCTGTTGCGACGAGCAAACCGCGACGGCCGCTATCGACCTGCTTTTCGTTACTCATACAAACCCCAATCAGTCAAAGTGCGAACACAATCTGAAAACCGCTTACCCAACCTGAAATCTGAAAACTTGTCGAAGCACGAATATAGCTTCTAGCAACCTTAAATTATAAGGTAAGCGTGATGCGAATTAAAGCAAAAACGTTGCCTTTAGCCCAATTTGGGCGCTGCGCGCACCATTTTGGATGTCTGGGCGCGAGCACGGACAATGAATATTGATGTAAGTCAAACTTATAACGTAATTCGCTGTCCAAATGCGCAAACGGCAAGCGTGTTTGGAATCTAATTGAAAAAATAGTATGATCCAGACGCGGTTTTGTTCACAATTGACCACACAGCGAGGATAACTATATGACAATGATGCAGGAATTTAAAGAATTCGCGATGAAGGGCAATGTGGTCGACCTCGCGGTCGGCGTGATCATCGGCGGCGCCTTCGGCAAGATCGTCGATTCGCTGGTGGCCGACATCATCATGCCGCCGATTAGCAAGCTGTTCGGCGGGCTGGACTTCGCCAGCTATTACATCGGCCTCAACGGCCAGCCTTCCGGCCTGAGCCTGGTGGAGGCGAAAAAGCTGGGCGCCGTGTTCGCCTACGGGAATTTTGCTACTATCTTGCTCAATTTCATCATCCTCGCCTTCGTGATCTTCCAGATGGTGCGCCTGATGAACAAGGCCCGCACGCTGAGCCACCGCGAGGACAAGCTGGCCGAAGCGGCCGCGCCGCCGGCGCCGACGCCGGAAGATATCGTGCTGCTGCGCGAAATCCGCGACTCACTCAAGAAATGACAGGACGCTGCCGCTGAGGCGGCCAGGAAGCTATGCGACGACTCTGGTTATTGTTTGCGCAAACGGTGACCGTCGTATTGGCACTGTATTTCGTCTATGTGGCGGTGGGACCGCAGCGTAGCGCGCCCGTGCGCCTGCAGCAGATGGGCAACGCCGAGCGCCCGGCGGTGATGCTGGAGGCCGGCCCGGCCAAGCCGCCGGCCTCGGCGTCCGGCTCCTACCGCGCAGCGGCAGGGCGGGCGATGCCGGCCGTGGTCAACATCATCACCAGCAAGAAACCCAAGCGCGGCAAGCATCCGCTGCTGCGCGATCCCTTCTTCAAGAAATTTTTCGGCGACCGCGACCGCGACGGCGAGGGCGACGACGAGGAGTCCAGCCTGGGCTCGGGCGTGATCGTCTCGGCCGAAGGCTATATCCTGACCAACAACCACGTGGTGGAGGCGGCCGACGGCATCGAGGTGGCGCTGGCCGATGGCCGCAAGGCCGTCGCCAAGGTGGTCGGCACCGATCCGGAGACCGACCTGGCGGTCATCAAGATCAGCCTGGACAAGCTGCCGGTGATCGTGCTCGGCCAGGCCGAGCAGGCGCAGGTGGGCGACGTGGTGCTGGCGATCGGCAACCCCTTCGGCGTCGGCCAGACGGTGACGATGGGCATCATCTCCGCGCTGGGGCGCAACAACCTGCACATCAACCACTTCGAGAACTTCATCCAGACCGACGCCGCGATCAACTTCGGCAACTCCGGCGGCGCGCTGGTCGATACCAACGGCAACCTGCTGGGCATCAACTCGGCGATCTATTCGCAGAGCGGCGGTTCGGTCGGCATCGGCTTCGCGATTCCGGTCTCGACCGCCAAGTCGGTGATGGAGGCCATCATCAAGTCGGGCCACGTGGTGCGCGGCTGGATCGGCGTCGAGACGCAGGAGATCACGCCGGAGCTTGCCAGCAGCTTCGGGCTGAAGCGGCAGAGCGGCGCCATCATCGCCGGCGTGGTGCGCAACGGCCCGGCCGACAAGGGCGGCATGAAGCCGGGCGACATCCTGCTGTCGGTGGACGACAAGCCGGTCACCGACACCAACGGCATGCTCAATCTGATCGCGCAACTCGTTCCCGGCGGAAAAGCTAAAATGACGGTCTTGCGCAAGAGCCGCGAAACCACGCTCGACATTACGGTGGGCAGGCGTCCGGCCAGCGCCAAATAAGGATTTTCCACGACATGCATCTGCGCGACCTGAAGCAATTCCTCACGGAACTGGCGGACAACAACAACCGTCCCTGGTTCATCATGAACAAGCCTCGCTACGACATCCTGCGCGAAGAATTCCTGCAAGTGGTGACGGAGATGATCATTGAACTGGGCAAGTTCGATCCGGCGGTCAAATTCTGCAATCCGAAGAAGGCGATGTTCCGCATCAACCGCGACGTGCGCTTCGCGCACGACAAGAGCCCGTACAAGACGCGCTTTTCGGCGGCGGTGGCGCCGAACGATCTGCGCCGGCCGAGCAAGGCGGGCGGGCCGACCTACTACATGCAGATCGACGGCAGCGGCAAGTTGCTGTTCGGCGCCGGCGAATACATGCCGCCGCCACACCGCCTGAAGGCGCTGCGCCAGCACATGGTCGACGACGCGGCCGGCTTCAGCAAGGTGTTGAAGAACAAGAAGCTGAAGGCGACCTACGGCGACATCCAGAACGAAGGCAAGCTGATGCGCCCGCCGAAGGGCTTCGACCCGGAGCACGAGCACATCGAGTACATCAAGCTGAAGAGTTTCTTTGTCTGGACCGAGATCGACGTGCCGCTGAACAAGCCGGAGCTGCTGGTGCCGCTGATCGCGCAGGGGCTGAAGGACGCGTATCCATTGGTGACCTGGATGCGCGCCGCCAAGGAAGAGGAAGTCGCCGAGGACTGACCCCCAAAGCCGAGGGGGTCTGACCCCGTACGGGGTCAGACCCCAGTCGCGGGCGGTGGCCGGATACTGGCGCCGCAGTGCGGGTTGGGAAGTGCGCTTAACCCCGGTTTTACCGCTTTACTTTTTCGTCGCGCGGGTCGCGGGCCAACAGGCGGGTGACCATCGCTTTCGGCTGGTCGCCGTCGAACAGCACGCCGGCCACGGCGTTGGTGATCGGCATGTCCACCCCCATGCGGGCCGCCAGCTCGCGCACCGCCTTGGCGCACGGCACGCCTTCGGCCACATGGCCCAGCTCCTGCACCACCGTCTCCAGCGACTTGCCCTGCGCCAGCCCGAGGCCGACGCGGCGGTTGCGCGACAAATCCCCGGTGCAGGTCAAAATCAGATCGCCCATGCCGGTCAGGCCCATGAAGGTTTCGGTCTGGCCGCCCAGCGCCGTGCCCAGCCGCGTGATTTCGGCCAGGCCGCGCGTGATCAGCGCGGCGCGCGCGTTCAAGCCCAGCCCCAGGCCGTCGGCCACGCCGGTGGCGATCGCCAGCACGTTCTTGACCGCGCCGCCCACTTCGACGCCGACCAGGTCCTCGCTCGAATACACACGGATATTGCCGCCATGGACGGCCGCCACCACGCATTCGCGCAATGCCGCCGAGTCCGAAGCGATGGTCAGCGCGCACGGCAGCCCCTTGGCCACCTCCTGCGCGAACGACGGTCCCGACAGCGCGCCGCCGGCGACGCCGTCGCCCAGCACTTCGCGCACGATCTGGTGCGGCAGCAGGCCGGTCTCGTATTCAAAGCCCTTGCACAGCCACACCACGTGGCGCACGCCGTGCGGTTTCAGCTGCTGCAGCAGCGGCCGCAATCCGGCAACAGGGCAGGCCGCGATCAGCAGGCCGTCGGTGCCGGCGGCGTGGGCCAGCGCGGCGTCGAAATCGGCGGCCACATCCAACCCGGCCGGGAACGGGCAGCCCGGCAGGTAGCCGGTGTTCTCGCGGTCGCGGCCCATGGCCTGCAGCGCGGCGCCGTCGCGGCCCCACAGCAGCACATGGTGGCGTTGCGCCAGCGCGATGGCCACGGCGGTGCCCCAGGCGCCTGCGCCGAGCACGCTTACTTTGCGGGCGCCGCCCGCAGTCTTGCTAGTTGTCTCTTGCATGGGATCTCATTCGGCGCTTGGGAGGCGCCGCTACGGCAATTATATGCCCCAGACTTCGGAATTCTTGACGTAACCGACCAGGCCGTCGCGATGACGCACCTTGATCCAGCCGGCGGCGGCCGCTTCGCTCACTTCCAGCAGCACGCCCTTGTCGGCGCTGAACACCGCGGCTGCGGCGTCGTCCGGGGTGGCGCGGATTTTCAGGTTGGCCGTGCGCACGATGACGTTGCGCTTGGTGCTCAGGCCCTTGGCCTCGGTCCAGGCCAGTTCGCCATCGACGTCGCGCACCTTAAGCCATTCGCCATAGGCCAGCACCACTTCCAGCGGCGCGCCGCGCGGCACGACGAATTTTTTCACGCCCTTGGTCGATGGGGCGTCGTACAGGATGGCGGGGGCGGCGCCCACCGTTTTGAAGTCGTATGCCTGGCTGCCGGCCGCGGCCAGCGTCATGCACAGCGCAGCGATCAAACGGGGATAAGTCATGGCTTGCCTTGATGTGAAACGCCGCCGGACGCAGGTCCGGCGGCGTGATGGTGCTGCTTGTTACCGCGCGTGCTTAGTGCGTTGCGTCAGCTGCCGGTGCCGCGGCGGCCGCTTCGGCGATCGCTGCCTGACGCTGCTGGTAGAACACCTCGAAGTTGATCTCGGCCAGGTGCACTGGCGGGAAGCCGGCACGGGTGATCACGTCGGCGATGTTGGCGCGCAGGTAAGGGTAGACGATGTTCGGGCAGCCGATCCCCAGCAGCGGATCCAGCTGGTCGGCCGGGATGTTGCGTGCTTCGAAGATGCCGGCTTGCTTGCCTTCAACCAGGAATGCGACCTTGTCTTTGACTTTTGCGGTCACGGTGATGGTGACGGTCGATTCAAAGATGCCGTCAGCCAGCGGCTCGGCGCCGACGTCCAGCGCGACTTCGATGGTCGGCGCATCCTGTTCCAGGAAGATTGCTGGCGAGTTCGGTTGTTCCAGCGACATGTCTTTCAGGTAGACGCGTTGGATTTGGAATACTGGTTGCAGGTTTTCGTCAGACATGGAACGCTTTCGATGATAGGGAAAAGTGATGTTTTGGTGTGGCTTGAGGACAGCTCAAATCAAACGCGAGGGCAATTGTATCAAAACCATTATGGTTTCAAAGGATTTCCGCCCTGTCGTTGTATTTGGGGGTCGTTAGCCATTTAACAAGGGCGATAAACCGCCGGCTTGATCCAGCGCATACAAATCGTCGAAACCGCCGACATGCGTGTCGCCGATGTAGATTTGCGGCACGGTGCGGCGACCGGTCTTTTGCATCATCAGCGTGCGTTGTTCCGGGTCGAGGTCGACGCGGATCTTCTTCAACCCGGTCACGCCCTTCGATTCCAGCAGGCGCTCGGCGCGGGTGCAATACGGGCACACGGCGGTGGTGTACATGATCACTTCGGTAGTCATCTCGGTTCCTTCCAATTATTTAGCCAGTGGCAGGCCAGCTTTTTGCCATGCGGCAACGCCCCCGTCCAGGTTGACCACGTCGGTGAAGCCGGCCTTGGCCAGCTTGGCGGCGGCGGCCGAAGCGCGCGCGCCGGTCTTGCAGACCACGACTACACTCTTGCTCTTGAACTTATCCAGCTCGCCGATGCGCTTGTCCAGGTCGGCCAGGGGGATGTTCTTGGCTTCTGGCAAGTGACCTTCGGCGAATTCCTTCGCATCACGCACGTCTACAATGGTGGCCTTGCTGCGGTTAATCAACAGGGTCACGTCCTGCGGGGTCGCGCGTTTGCCGCGCTGGGTCAGGAGCGGCCACAGCAGGGCGCCGCCCGAAACCAGCACGATGGTGAGGAGGAAAATATTGTCAATGAAGAATTTCACAGGGGTCCAATGGTTTAAGTCAATCCGCGCATTATAAAATAGAAGCTGAAAGAGTTCTTAAAGCACCGGTTTTACCGTTTCGTCCACTCCTTTATTGAAGATAGTTCTCATGTATAAAATCGTATTCATGCGCCATGGCGAGTCCACCTGGAATCTGTCGAACCGCTTTACCGGCTGGACCGACGTCGACCTGACCGAGAAGGGTATTGCCGAAGCAAAAGCCGCCGGCAAGGTGCTGAAAGAGTCCGGCTACACCTTCGACCTGGCCTACACTTCGGTGCTCAAGCGCGCCGTGCGCACGCTGTGGCTGGCGCTGGACGAGATGGACATGATGTATCTGCCGATCAAGAACGACTGGCGCCTGAACGAACGCCACTACGGCGCGCTGCAGGGCTTGGACAAGGCCGAGACGGCCGCCAAGTACGGCGACGAGCAGGTGCTGGTCTGGCGCCGCAGCTACGACACCCCGCCGCCGGCGCTGGAAGCGACCGACGACCGCGCCTCGTTCAACGATCCGCGCTACGCCGGCCTGCCGAAGGAACAAATCCCGCTGACCGAATGCCTGAAGGACACCGTCGCCCGCGTCATGCCGGCCTGGGATGAGGAAATCGCCCCGGCCATCCGCGCCGGCAAGAAGATCATCATCTCGGCCCACGGCAACAGCCTGCGCGCCGTCATCAAGATGCTCGACGGCATCAGCGACAACGACATCGTCGGCCTCAACATCCCGAACGGCCAGCCGCTGGTCTACGAACTGGACGAGAACCTGAAGCCGATCCGCCACTACTACCTCGGCGACGCCGATGCCATCGCCGCCGCCCAGGCAGCGGTCGCCAACCAGGGCAAGGCCAAGTAATTTGACGCATTCTTCATTCCGCAAGTGGGGCGGCGCAGCGGCGCTGTTGTTGATGGCGTCGCTGGCAGTGCAGGCCGCGCCGTTCGGCAAGGCCACCGAACGCAGCAGGCAGAAAGCGGCGGCCGAGGCCGAGCGCGCCGGCCTGCAGCAAAAGCTCAGCGCGCTCAAGCGCGACATCGGCAAGACCGAGAGCGCCAAGGACGACGCGGCCGATACGCTGGCCGAGTCGGAACAGGCGATCTCGGACGCCAACCGCGCGCTGCGCGACCTGCAGCAGGAGCAGGGCGACACCAACGTCAAGCTGCAGCAGCTGTCGGCTGAACACGAGCGGCTGGCGGGCACGGTGGCGCAGCAGAAGCAGCAGCTGGCCAAGCTGTTGCGCGAGCAGTATGTCGCCGGGAATGAAGACCGCATCAAACTGTTGCTGTCCGGGGATAATCCCAACCGCATCAACCGCGATCTGCAGATGATGGCCTATGTGTCGCAGGCGCAGGCGCGCCTGCTGGACTCGTTGCGCGCTAATCTGAAGGCGGTCGAAGTGAACCAGGCCGAGGCGCAGAACGCCAAGGATGAGCTGGAAGAAATCGCGCAGGAACAACTGCAGCAGAAATCCAGGCTGGAACAGGAAAAGTCGCGCCGCGCCGAATTGCTGGCCGGCCTGTCGAAAAAACTGGTGGCGCAGCGCAAGGAGGCGGGCAACGTCGAGCGCGACGAGCAGCGCATCAGCGGCCTGGTCGACAAGCTGAACAAGCTGATCGCCGAGCAGGCCATCGCCGCCGCCGCCGAGAAGAAACGCCAGGAGCAACTGGCCGCCGCCCGCGCCGAAGCCAAGGCCAAGGCGGACGCCGAAGCGCGCGCGCTGGCCAAGGCAAAGGCCGAGGCCAAGGCCGCCGCCGAAGCGGAACGCCAGCGCCTGGCAAGGGCCAACGCCGGCAAGTCCGGCACGATCAAGCCGGCCCAGCCGACCCCGCAAATTGCCCAGGCGCCGGCCAAGGCCGACGCCATCGACGCCGACGAGCCGAAAGCCCCCGCGCAGCCGGCCAGGCCGGCGGTCGCGCCGCCGCAGCAGGCCGCCGCCCAGGCGACCGCGCAGGCGGCGCAAGCCGCCTCGGAAGTCGCGCAGCTGGCCGCCAAGCCGGCCGCCAGATCTGAAGACATCGCGCTGGCCCCGGCCGCGCCGGCCGGCGCCTTCGCCAGCCTCAAGGGCCAGCTGCGTCCGCCGGTAGCCGGCAAGCTGGCGGCCAAGTTCGGCGCCAAGCGCGGCGACGGCCCCAGCTGGAAGGGCTTGTTCATCAAGGCCGCCGAGGGCGCCGACGTGCGCGCCGTGGCTGGCGGCCGGGTCGTGTTCGCCGACTGGCTGCGCGGCTTCGGCAACCTGATCATCGTCGACCACGGCGGCCAGTACATGAGCATCTACGGCTACAACTCGGCGCTGCTCAAGCGCGCCGGCGACATCGTCAAGGCCGGCGATCCGATTGCCAGCGCAGGTAACAGCGGCGGCAACGAGGAATCGGGGCTATACTTTGAACTTCGCCATCAGGGCACAGCATTCGATCCGGCTGGCTGGGTCAAGTTTTAAGGTTCGCGGAAAAAATGGGCAACAAAGTCAAGAGCATCGGCCTCATCGGCCTGGGGATGGCGGCCGGTGTCGCCGTCTCCCTGCAGTTTTCCGCCATCGCGCAAAAAGTCACCGGCTCGCCGCTGCCGCTCGAAGAGCTGCGCCAGCTGTCCGACGTGTTCGGCCTGATCAAGACCGACTACGTCGAAAACGTCGACGACAAGAAGCTGCTGTCCGAAGCCATCTCCGGCATGGTGTCGTCGCTGGATCCGCACTCGACCTACCTGGATAAAAAAGCCTTCCGCGAAATGCGCGAGACCGTCGCCGGCAAGTTCGTCGGCATCGGCGTCGAAGTCGGCATGGAGGACGGCTACATCCGCGTCGTTTCGCCGATCGAGGACACGCCCGCCTTCAAGGCCGGCATCAAGGCGGGCGATTTGATCACCCGTATCGACGGCGTGCCGATCAAGGGCAACTCGCTCGACGAGAGCGTCAAGAAGATGCGCGGCGAAGTGCACTCCAAGGTCAGCGTCACCATCAGCCGCAAGGACGAGGACAAGCCGCTGGTGTTCAACATCACGCGCGAGGAAATCCGTGTGCAGAGCGTCAAGGCCAAGATCGTCGAGCCGGGCTACGCGTGGGTGCGCATCTCGCAGTTCCAGGAGCCGACCGTCGACGACATGGCCAGGAAGATCACCGCGCTGTACGCGCAGGATCCGCACATCAAGGGCCTGGTGCTCGACCTGCGCAACGATCCGGGCGGCGTGGTGCCGGGGGCGATCGGCGTCTCGGCCGCCTTCCTGCCGAAGGATTCGGTGATCGTCTCGACCAACGGCCAGCTGCTGACCTCCAAGGAGACCTTCTACGGCCGCCAGGAGTTCTACGCGCCGCGCGCCAAGACCGACCCGCTGGCCAAGCTGCCGGCCGGCCTGAAGGACGTGCCGATGGTGGTGCTGGTAAACGCCGGTTCCGCGTCGGCGTCGGAGATCGTCGCCGGCGCGCTGCAGGACTACAAGCGCGCCACCATCATGGGCACGCAGACCTTCGGCAAGGGCTCGGTGCAGACGCTGCGCCAGCTGACCGCCGACACCGCCGTCAAGCTGACCACGGCGCGCTACTACACGCCGCACAACCGCTCGATCCAGGCGCGCGGCATCGTGCCGGACCTGATGGTCGACGAAACCGCCGACGGCGACGGCTTGAACCGTCTGCGCGTGCGCGAAGCCGACCTGCAAAAACACCTCGGCAACGACAAGGAGCCGGAAGACGACGCGGCCAAGAAAGCCCTGGCCGCGCAGCGCGACCAGCTGGAGGACGAGCAGCGCATGGTGGCGCTGGCGAAGAAATCCAAGCCGGTGGAATTCGGCACCAAGGATGACTTCCAGCTGGCGCAGGCGATCAACCACTTCAAAGGCTTGCCGGTCAAGCTGTCGAAGGTGGAGGCGACGCCCGCGACCAGCGATGTCGGCGAGAGCAAATCGGACGTGAAGCCGGATGTGAAGCCCGACGCCAAACCCGAGATCAAGCCCAAGGCCATCGACAAGAAGCCGGCCTTGAAACAGCCCGCCACCCAGTAACCGCAGCGCGCCGCTGCCGCATTGATGAACGACTCACAACTGCTGCGCTACTCGCGCCACATTCTGCTCGACGAAATCGGCATCGAGGGCCAGCAAAAGCTGCTGGCCGCGCATGCGCTGGTGATCGGCGCCGGCGGCCTCGGTTCGCCGGCCGCGATGTACCTGACGTCGGCCGGCGTCGGCCGCATTACGCTGGTCGACAACGACACCGTCGACCTGACCAACCTGCAGCGCCAGATCGCCCACACCACGGAACGCGTCGGCCAGCCCAAGGCTGAATCGGCGCGCATCACGCTGGAGCAGATCAATCCAGAGATCACCGTCACCGCGCTGAATGAACGCGTCGACGATGCCCGCCTGGCCGGGCTGGTGGCCGACGCCGACGTGGTGCTCGACTGCACCGACAACTTCGCCACGCGCCACGCCGTCAACCGCGCCTGCGTCGCCGCGCGCAAGCCGCTGGTGTCCGGCGCCGTGATCCGCTTCGACGGCCAGGTCAGCGTCTTCGATCCTCGCGGTGGCGAGCTGCCGTGCTATTCCTGCCTGTTCCCGCAGGACCAGCAGTTCGAGGACGTCGCCTGCTCCACCATGGGCGTGTTCGCGCCGTTGGTCGGCGTGGTCGGCGCGATGCAGGCGGCAGAGGCGCTCAAGCTGTTGATGGGCGTCGGCGCCTCGCTGGCGGGGCGGCTGTTGATGCTCGACGGCCTGCACATGGAATGGACCAGTATCGGCGTGGGCCGCAATGGCGCGTGCCCTGTTTGCGCACATAAAAAAGGAGATTGATCTTGTTAGCGAATTTGCTCGGAAGCCGCCTCGCCGTACTGCCCCTGGCCCTGGCAGCCGCCTTCGGCGCGCACGCCGCCACCACGACCAAATACCTGATCATCTCCGAGAACGCCAAGCAGATCGGCGAGCAGGTGGTCGAGCGTCTCGACGACGGCCTGACCAAGGTGCGCTTCATCTACAAGGACAACGGCCGCGGCCCCGAGTTGACCGAGCAGTTCCGCCTCGCCGCCGACGGCACCATGAGCGAGTATTCGGTCAAGGGCAATTCCACCTTCGGCGCCGTGGTCGACGAAAGCTACACCCGCAAGGGCGACCAGGCCGAGTGGAAGTCCACCTCGGAGCAGGGCAAGCAGACCGTCAGCGGCGCAGCCTTCTACCTACCGCTGAACAGTTCCTTCGAGCTGGAGTCGGTGGCCATCGCCGCGCTGGCGCATGCGCCGGAAGGCAAGCTGCAGCTCCTTCCATCGGGCACGCTGTCGCAGCGCGTGCTCGATAGCCTGGAAGTGACCAGCTCCAGCGGCCAGAAACAAACCGTGCGCCTGCTGGCGCAGACCGGCGTCGGCCTGTCGCCGTCGTTCTACTGGGCGACCAGCGGCGACAAGCCACGCCTGTTCGGCGTCATCATCCCCGGCTTCGCCAACATGCTGGAAGAGGGCTGGCAAGCCGCCGCGCCGGCCATGGCCGCGCGCCAGAAGGCCGCCGAAAGCAAGATGCTCTCCGACGTCGCCGACAAGCTGCAGCATCCGCTCACCGGCCTGACCGTGGTGCGCAACGCGCGCGTGTTCGACAGCGAGAAGGCCGTCGTCGGTCCGGCGTCGGACATCTACGTGCTGCGCGGCCGCATCACCGCCGTGCTGCCGGCCGGCTCGCCGGTGCGCGACGCCGACAACACCATCGACGCCGCCGGCCGCATTGTGCTGCCAGGCCTGTTCGACCTGCACGGCCACGTCGACCGCTGGTCCGGCGCGTTGAACATGTCGGCCGGCGTGACCAGCGTGCGCGACATGGGCAACGACAACAAGCAGCTGCAGGCGATGCTCGACGAAACCGCCGCCGGCAAGCTGATGGCGCCGCAGGTGGTGCCGGCCGGCTTCCTGGAGGGCGAGAGCCCGTTCAGCGCCAATGGCGGTTTCGTCATCAAAGACCTGCCGGCCGCGCGGAGCGCGATCGACTGGTACGCGGAGCGCGGCTACCCGCAGCTGAAGATCTACAACTCCTTCCCGAAGGCGATCCTGAAGGACACCATCGCCTACGCGCACCAGCGCGGCATGCGCGTCTCCGGCCACATTCCGGCCGGCCTGCGCGCGCAGGAGGCGCTGGATGCCGGCTACGACGAGATCCAGCACATCAACCAGGTGCTGCTCAACTTCCTGGTCAAGCCGGACACCGAGACGCGCAACCTGAACCGCTTCGTGCTGCCGGCCGAGAAAGTGGCGGACCTGGACTTCAACTCCAAGCCGGTCAAGGACTTCGTCGCGCTGCTGGCGAAGAAGCAGATCTCGATCGACCCGACGCTGGCCACCTTCGCCTTCCTCAAGCAGCGCGACGGCGACATGAATGAGCCGTATGCATCGGTGGCGCCGCACATGCCGCCGGACGTGGCGCGCGGCTTCGCGGTCGGCACCATGAAGATCGACGGCGACGCGACGCTCAAGCGTTATGAAAAGTCCTACGCCAAGATGGTCCAATTCGTCGGCATCATGTACAAGGCCGGCGTGCCGATCGTGGCCGGCACCGACGAGATCGCCGGCTTCACGCTGCATTCGGAGCTGGCCATGCTGGTCAAGGCCGGCCTGACGCCGGCCCAGGCGCTGCAGGTGGCGACCCGCAACGGCGCCCGCTACACCCGCACCAGCAATGACCGCGGCAGCATCGTACCGGGCAAGCTGGCCGACCTGGTGCTGGTGGACGGCGATCCGACCAAAAACATCGAGGACGTGCGCAAGGTGTCGGCGGTGATCACGCGCGGCTACCTGATCTACCCGGCGGAGATCGACGCGGCGCTGGGCATCGCGCCGTTCGTCAAGGACGCGCCGATAGCGGTGAAGTCGGCCGCCCCCGCCACGGCGCTCGACGGCGGCAGCAACGAAGGCGCGCGCGCGCGCATCGACGCCAGCGCACATCAGCGGCACTAAAGATAAAGCCATGTAATGGAGCTGTCATATTAAGGGCCGTTTAAGCGCCGAAGCGGATAAATCATGGCGGAATGTCGCCGCCGCCGTGATTCCGCCTTATACTCTGCACTCACTTTAATTTGCACCCAATATTATGAAAAAGTCATCCATCTCCCGCCGCGCCGCGCGCGGCTTCACGCTGATTGAAATCATGGTGGTGGTGGTCATCATGGGCGTGCTGGCCGCGCTGGTCGTGCCCAAGCTGCTCAGCCGCACCGGCGAATCGAAAGTGGCCGCCGCCAAGGTCGATATCGCGACCGTGATGCAGGCGCTCAAGCTGTACAAGCTGGATAACTCGCGCTACCCGACCACCGAGCAGGGCCTGCAGGCGCTGCTGGTCAAGCCGACCTCCGGTCCCGCCGCCAACGGCTGGAAGGCCGGCGGCTACCTGGAAAAAATGCCGAAAGACCCGTGGGGCAACCAGTACCAGATGCTGTCGCCCGGCGTCAAAGGCGAAGTCGATGTGTTCTCGTACGGCGCCGACGGCGCGCCCGGCGGCACCGGCGACGACGCCGACATCGGCTCCTGGGATAACTGATCGGGAGGGGAGTGCGGATCATGCGCGCCGGCCATGAGCGTGGGTTCACGCTGATCGAACTGCTGGTGGTGATGGTCATCCTTGGCATCACGCTGGGATTGGTGTCGCTCAACGCGCTGCCGAGCCAGAAGCAGGCCATGCAGCAGGACGCGCAGCGCATCGCGCTGCTGCTGCAGCTGGCGCGCGACGAGGCCATCGTGCGCAACCGCCAGATCGCCTTCGAAGCGGGGCCGGACAGCTATCGCTTCCTGATCCGCAACGACAAGCAGTGGACCGAGGCGGTGCAGGACGACCTGCTGCGCGCGCGCGATTTCAAGCACGGCCCGTTCACGCTGATGCTGGACCCGCAACCCAACCTGCCGGAAGAAAAACTGCGCATCATCTTCGGCCGCGAGCCGGTCGACAAACCCTTTGTGCTGACCATGGCTTCCACCGACGGCAGCCGCGTCGCGATCCGCGCCGACGGCATCGGCCATTTCACGGTGGACTGACGATGCGCATCCATAAACAACGCGGCTTCACGCTGCTGGAAGTGCTGGTGGCGCTGGTGATCGTCGGTACCGCGCTGGGCGCGTCGCTGCGCGCGGTCGGCAGCCTGACGCAGAATAGCGACGGCCTGCGCAGCGCGATGATGGCGACGTGGTCGGCCGAGAACCGCTTGGTGCAGATGCGCCTGTCCAAGGTATTCCCGCCGGTCGGCAAGCAGACCTACGAATGCCCGCAGGGCGAGTTGAAACTGATGTGCGAGGAAGAAGTCATCGCCAGCCCGAATCCGCGCTTCCGCCGCGTCGAGGTCAGCGTGTATGCGCAGGACCATCCTGAGCGCCGCATCATCAAGCTGGTCCAACTGGTGCTCAACGGATGATGCGCGCGCGTCGCGGCGGCTTCACGCTGATCGAACTGCTGGTGGCGATCACCATCCTGGCCTTCATCGCGGTGCTGGGCTGGCGCGGCCTGGATGGCATCATCCGCTCGCGCAGCGCGCTGACATCGACCATGGAGCAGACCCGCGGCCTGCAACTGGCGTTCGCGCAGATGCAGAGCGATTGCGCAAATCTGGCAACCACCGTGCTGCTGCGCAGCCGCGCCAACCTGCAGGTCGAGGACAACCGCATCACCATGGTGCGGCTGGTGCTGGCGGAGAACCAACCGTCGCGCCTGCAGGTCGTGGCTTACCGCGTGCGCGACGGCGTGCTGACGCGGCGCGAATCGACGGCCACGCGCGATCTGCTGCAGCTCGATACCTTGTGGCAGGCGGCGTTGAGCGACACCGATCCCGCCGCCAGTGTGGCGCTGCAATCGGGCGTGCAGACCATGAGCATGCGCTATTGGCTGCCTGGCAGCGGCGGTCCGGGCACCGGCGGCTGGAGCCTTGGCGCCGGCGTGTCGACCGCGACCTCGGCGCCGGTGCCGGTGGCCGCGCCGCTGGTGCCCGCGCCGACCGGCGTGCTGCCGACCGGCATGGAAGTGTCGATGACCTTGCAGGGCCAGGAAGTGCCGTTGGTGAAGTCCTTCTTGCTGGGGGCGATATGAAGCTGCGTCGCCAGCGCGGGGTCGCCGTCATCACGGCGCTGCTGCTGACCACTTTGGCGGTGACCATCGTCGCCAGCCTGTTCTGGCAGCAGCAGGTGCAGGTGCGGTCGATGGAGAATCAGCGCCTGCAGCTGCAGACGCGCTGGATCCTGCGCGGCGCGCTGGACCTGAGCCGGCTGGTGTTGAACCAGGACCTGCTCGATTCGCCGAACTTCACGCAGATCAACGGCGTGTGGGCCACGCCGCTGGAAGAGACGCGGCTGGACGACTACATCGAGCGCGAACGGCAGCAAGGCGAAAGTTTCAACGCCACCTTGTCGGGCCGGATGGTGGACGCGCAATCGCGCTACAATCTCGCCAACCTGGCGGCCAGCAGGATCGTCAAGGACGATGAAGTGACCGTTTTCAAGCGTTTGCTGGACAATCTGAAGCTCGATTCGAGCCTGGCGCAGCCGGTGGCCGAGATGGTGGCGCGGGCGCAGAAGGCCGGTCCGCCGGCTTCTCCCTCTGGCACGGGCGGCGCCGCTGGCGGCGGCTCGCAGAAAGCGGCGCTGCCGTCCAGCGGCGATGAGCCGATGGACCTGCTGCGGGTGGAGGATCTGCTGGCGCTGAGCGGCTTCACGCCCCAAGCTATCGAGAAGCTGCGCGACTACGTCATCATTCTTCCGGAAGCGACGCTGGTGAATGTGAACACGGCGCCGGCCGAACTGATCTCTGCGGTGGTGCCCAACCTGTCCTTGTCGGATGCGGCGGCGGTGGTCAACAATCGCAATCGCGGCATGTACTACCGCCAAGAAACCGACTTCTCGTCGCTGCCGCAGATCGCCGCCGCCAAGACGCAGGCGGCCACCATGAAGGCGGTGCAGGTGGCGGTAAAGAGCAATTACTTCCTGGCCTACAGCCGGGTGAAGCTGGACCGGGCGTCGCTCGACACGCAGTCCTTGCTGCGGCGGCCGGGCGTGGGGAACACCTCGGTGGTTTGGATACGGGAAAACTAGAACAGCGATGAACGAAAGCGAGACCCTTTGACTACACTATTTATCCGCTATCCGGCCAAGGCCAGCGTCGACAGCGGCGCGGCCCAGACCTGCCCGTTCGCGCTGATCGGCGACGGCGGCAATCTGCTGCAGCAGGGCGCCTCGCCGCTGGGTAACCTGGGCGACCTGGTGGCCTCGTCGCGCCGCGTGGTGCTGCTGCTGGCCGCCTCCGACGCCACGCTGCTGCGCGTGAAGGCGCCGCCGCTGTCGGCCGCGCGCCTCAAGGCCGCCTTGCCGGCGCTGGTGGAAGAACAGGTGCTGGGCGATCCGGCCGACTGCGTGCTGGCCGTCACCGCCGCCGACGCGGAGGGCATGCGTACCGTGGCCGTGGTGCAGCGCGCCTGGCTGGAGGTGCTGGTCAAGGCGCTGCTGGCGCAGGGCGCGAACACGGTGTCGGTGGTGCCGTCGCAACTGTGCCTGCCGTTCCAGCCGGGCTCCGTGTCCGCCGCGCTGACGCAGGGCGACTCCGGCTATGAACTGATCATGCGCCAGTCGCAGTACGAAGGCCTGGGCCTGACGCTGCCGGCGCAGCCGCAAGCCGCGCTGCAAACGCTGCGCGCGCTGGCCGGCGACCAGCCGGTGACGCTGTACCTGGCGCCGGCACTGCTGAAGCAGTTGGAACCGCTGGCCGCCGCGCTGTCCGCCGATCCGCCGCACCTGACGCTGGCCGAAGATCATTGGGCCCACTGGGCCGCCGCCGCGCGCGGCGCGGGCCTGGACCTGGCGCCGGCGCTGGGTGCCAGCGGCGCCTCCGCGCGCCAGTGGCAGCGCTGGCGCTGGCCGCTGCGCATCGCCGTGCTGGCGGTGCTGGTCAACGTGGTGGGCATCAACATCGAATGGCTGCGCCTCAAGCGCGAAGCGGCCGCCGTCACGCAGTCGCAGGACCAGATCTTCCGCGCCGCCTATCCGAACGAGAAGGTCATCTACGACCGGCTGGAGCAGATGCGCAAGAATATCTCCGTGGCCAAGGCCTCCGGCGGCCAGCCCGCCGCCGATGAATTCAGCGCGCTGTGCGCCGGCTTCGGCGAGGCGCTCGGCGTGCTGCCGCGCAAGGACATCATCGCCACGCTCGATTACAAGGAGCGCGCGCTGCAGATCAAGGTCAAGCCGAATACGGTGGACGCGGCGGCGGTGGCGCAACTGCGTTCGGCGCTGGCCGGCCGCAAGCTGGAGCTGTCGGAAACCACGCCGGGCACCTGGCAGGTCCGTCCCGCCGCCGGTGGAGAAAAGAAATCATGAGCAAACTGAATCAGACCATACAAAACCTGCGCGGCCAGGCCGCCGCCTTCTGGCAGGTGCGCACCGAGCAGGAACGCAAGCTGCTGGCGGTGGGCGGCGCGGTGGTCGCGCTGGCGCTGTTTTACAGCCTGCTGATCGATCCCGCGCTGACGGGCCGCGACAAGCTGCGCAAGCAGCTGCCGCAGCTGCGCCAGCAGGAGGCCGAGATGCAGGCGCTGGCGCGCGAAGCGTCGTCGCTGCAAAGCCAGAGCAACATCGCGCCGCCGCCGATGACGGGCGAGAACCTCAAGGCCGGCCTGGCCGCGCGCGGCCTGACGCCGCAGTCGCTCAACATCACCGGCGAATACGCCAAGGTCCAGTTCAACGGCGTGCCGTTCGCCGGCCTGGTGGCGTGGCTGGACGTGGTGCGCACCGAGAGCCGCATCAACGTCGCCGAGGCGAGCATCACCGCGCAGGAGACGCCCGGCATGGTCAACGCCACGCTGACCTTGCGCCAGGGCGGCGGTCAATGACGCGAAAAGGATGTCCATGAAGCGCGCCATGTTATGGTTGCTGACGATCGCGCTGACCGTCGTGTTGACGCTGCTGGTGTTCTTCCCGGCGACCTGGGTCGGCTCCCTGGTCGAGCAGCGCACCGGCGGCCGTTTGACGCTGGGTGACGCGCAAGGTACGCTGTGGCGCGGTTCGGCTTTCGTCGGCGGCGCGGCCAGCGGCGACAGCCCGGTCACGCCGCTGCTGCCGGGCCGTTTCAGCTGGAAGATTTCGCCGCTGGCGCTGGTCGGCATGGTCGACCTGCAGCTTGAGAACAGCGAGGCGCTGGCGCAGCCGGTCAGTTTCAAAGGCGGCTGGTCGCAGTGGCAGCTGAGTCCATCGGCGCTGCTGCTGCCGGCCGAGGGCCTGTCCGGCCTCGGCGCGCCGCTGAACACGATCGCGCCGAGCGGTTCGATGCGACTGTCGTGGACGGGGCTGGAGCTGTCGCTGCTGGATCGCCAGGTCTCAATCAACGGCCGCACCACGCTGGAGATGACCGACATGGCCTCGCGCCTGTCGTCGATCCGTCCGCTGGGCAGCTACGCGCTGGCGCTGGACTGGGCCGGCCAGCAGGCGCAGTTGACGCTGAGTTCCGTCAAGGGCCCGCTGCTGCTGAGCGGCAAAGGCAGTTTGAACAACGGCCGGCTGCGTTTTTCAGGCCAGGCCGAAGCGGCACAAGGTCAGGAGGATGCGCTGGCAAATTTGCTGAATTTGCTGGGCCAGCGCAAGCCGGGTAGTGAGCGCAACATCATCGCATTAGAGTTCCATTGAAAAGATTTCAGACAATGAAAAAACAGTCCGTGAGCAAATCCAACCTTCCCGCGCTGCGCCGCCTGAGCGCGGGTGCGATGCTGTGCTGCGCCATGACCGCCGCGCCGACCATGGCGCTGTTGCTGCCGTTGACGGCGCAGGCCGCCGCCGATGACGCCGCGCTGAACTTCGTCGGCGCCGACATCGAATCGGTGATCAAGGCCGTCGGCCACTACACCAACATCACCTTCGTCATCGACCCGCGCGTCAAGGGCACGCTGACGGTGGTGTCGGAGAAGCCGGTGACCAAGTCGCAGGCCTTCAGCCTGTTGACCTCCGCGCTGCGCCTGCAGGGCTACGCCGTCGTCAGCGGCGACGGCTACGCCAAGGTGGTGCCGGAAGCGGACGCCAAGCTGCAGGCCGGCCCGACCCAGGTCGGCTCGGCGCCGACCGCGATCAAGGGCGACCAGATCGTCAGCCAGATCTTCCACCTCAATTACGAATCGGCCGCCAACGTGGTGACGGTGCTGCGGCCCTTGATTTCGCCGAACAACACCATCAACGCCAACCCGGGCAACAACACCGTGGTGGTGACCGACTACGCCGACAACCTGAAACGGCTGGCCAAGATCGTCGCCGCGCTGGACGCGCCGGCCGCCGCCGACCTGGATGTGATCCCGGTGCGCTACGCCATCGCCAGCGACCTGGCCTCGATGGTCAACAAGCTGCTCGACGGTTCCCCCGGCGCGGGCGCGGGCGACGCGGGCAAGGTCAGCGTGCTGGCCGATCCGCGCACCAATTCGCTGATCCTGCGCGCGCCGTCGGCGGCGCGCGCCAACCTGGCCAAGTCGCTGATCGCCAAGCTCGATCAGCCGACCCAGGAACTGGGCAACGTGCACGTGGTCTACCTGAAGAACGCCGAAGCGACCAAGCTGGCGCAGACCCTGCGCTCGGTGGTCTCCGGCGACACCTCGCAGTCCAACACCGGCGGCGGCAGCGGCACCCAGGGCCAGAACAACACCGGCGGCAGCCTGGGCGGCCAGAGCAGCAATACCGGCGGCATCGGCGGCAGCAACCAGGGCGCCGGCAGTTCCGGTCCGAGCAATCCGCTGCTGACCGGCTCCGGCTCGCAGCAGCAGGGCGGCGGCGGCGCCGGCGCCGGCTACATCCAGGCCGACGCCAGCACCAACACGCTGATCATCACCGCGCCGGAATCGGTGTACCGCAACCTGCGCGCCGTGATCGACCAGCTGGACGTGCGCCGCGCGCAGGTCTACATCGAATCGCTGATCGTGGAAGTCACGTCGGACAAGGCGTCCGAATTCGGCGTGCAGTGGGTCGGCGCGACCGGCAACGCCAACAGCACCTACCGCGTCGGCGGCCTGCAGTCCTTCACCACCGGCGGCAACAACAACAGCCTGACGTCGGTCGTCACCGGCAAGGGCGCGGTGCTGCCGACCAACGGCCTGTCGATCGGCGTGTTCAAGCAGGTCGGCGACGCGCTGGGCCTGGGCGCGCTGGCGCACTCGCTGGAATCGGACGGCAACGCCAACATCCTGTCGACGCCGAACATGATCACGCTCGACAACGAGCTGGCCACCATCCGCGTCGGCCAGAACGTGCCTATCCTGACCGGCCAGTTCACCACCAGCTCCGGCACCAACACCAACCCGTTCCAGACCATCGACCGCAAGGACGTCGGCCTGACGCTGAAAGTGCGCCCGCAGATCTCCGAAGGCGGCACCATCAAGATGGCGATCTACCACGAGACCTCCAGCGTGGATAAATCGACGGCGTCGTCGAGCGCCGGCATCACGCTCAACAGCCGCGTGATCGAGAACAACGTGATCGCCGACGACGGCCAGATCATCGTGCTCGGCGGCCTGATCGAAGACACCGAAGGCGACGGCACCGACAAGGTGCGCGGCCTGGGCGACATTCCAGTGCTGGGCAACCTGTTCAAGTACCAGACCCGCACCCGCAAGAAGACCAACCTGATGGTGTTCCTGCGCCCTGTGGTCATCCGCAGCAAGGAGCAGAGCACCAGCCTGGCCACCGACCGTTACGACTACATGCTCGGCCAGCAGCAAGCGATCAAACCGCCGGAGAGCATCCTGGTCCAGGACCTGGGCCAGCCGATGCTGCCGCAGCTGCAGAACGGCGCGCCGGTCGGCGGCGGCACCGTGGCCAAGCCGGTGCCGCCGGCGCCGATGTCGAACAAGATCCCGGGCGCCGCCAACATTCAACCGCAACCGCAGCAAAAGTGATGAGTAACCTGCTCCCCTACGCCTTCGCCCGCGATTTCGTGGTGCTGGCACAGCACAGCGAGGATGCCGAAAACACCGTCGACGTGCTGGTGTGCGGCGCCACGGCGCCGGCGGCCATCGCCGAAGTGTCGCGCCGCTTCGGCCGCATCCAGCTGAAAAGCATGACGCGCGCCGACCTGGAAACGGCCATCGCCGCCGCCTACGCCAGCTCGGGCGGCAACGCCTCGATGGTGGCCGAGGAATTCGACGCCAATCTCGATCTGACCAAGCTGCTGCAGGACGTGCCGGCCATCGAGGACTTGCTGGAATCGTCCGACGACGCGCCGGTGATCCGCATGATCAACGCGCTGCTGACCCAGGCGCTGCGCGACAGCGCGTCGGACATCCACATCGAGCCGTTCGAGCAGACGTCGGTGGTGCGCTTCCGCGTCGACGGCTCGCTGCGCGACGTGGTCCGCCCACGCAAGGCGATCCACGGTTCGCTGATCTCGCGGATCAAGATCATGGCGCAGCTGGACATCGCCGAGAAGCGCCTGCCGCAGGACGGCCGCATCACGCTGCGCATCGGCGGCAAGCCGGTCGACGTGCGCGTCTCGACGCTGCCGACCGGCCACGGCGAACGCGCGGTACTGCGCCTGCTGGACAAGGAGGCCGGCCGCCTCGACCTCAACCACCTTGGCATGAGTCCGGCCATGCTGCCGAAGTTCGACGCGCTGATCAACCAGCCGCACGGCATCGTGCTGGTGACCGGGCCGACCGGCTCCGGCAAGACCACCACGCTGTACGCGGCGCTGGCTCTGTTGAACGCCTCCACCGCCAACATCATGACGGTGGAAGACCCGATCGAGTACGACTTGAACGGCGTCGGCCAGACCCAGGTCAACCCGCGCATCGACATGACCTTCGCCAAGGCGCTGCGCGCGATACTGCGCCAGGATCCGGACGTGATCATGATCGGCGAAATCCGCGACCTGGAAACCGCGCAGATCGCGGTGCAGGCTTCGCTGACCGGCCACCTGGTGCTGGCGACGCTGCACACCAACGATGCCGCCGCCGCCGTCACCCGCCTGCTGGACATGGGCATCGAACCGTTCCTGCTGTCGTCGACGCTGCTCGGCGTGCTGGCGCAGCGGCTGGTGCGCAAGCTGTGCGTCCACTGCAAGCGCCAGGAAGGCCAGTACTGGCAAGCGGTCGGCTGCGAGCATTGCGGCCATACCGGCTACCAGGGCCGCGTCGGCGTCTACGAGTTCCTGGAGACGACCGAGAAGATCCGTGCCCAGATCCACAACCGCGCTTCGGAAGCGGAGGTCAAGACCGCCGCCATCGCCAGCGGCATGCAGACCATGCGCGACGACGGCGAGCGCTGGCTGGCCGCCGGCGTGACCACGCAGGCCGAACTGCTGCGCGTGACCAAAGACTAGGCGACCGACGATGCCCGCATTCCGTTATGAAGCCGTCGACGCCGGCGGCGCCACCAAGAAGGGCGTGCTCAATGCCGACAGCGCGCGTTCGGCGCGCTCCGAGTTGCGCACGCAGGGACTGGTGCCGCTCAAGGTGGACGCCATCGCCGCGCAGGTCGACGCCGCCGGCGTCACCAAGAGCCGCAGCTTCGGCGAGCGCCTGTCCGCCAACGAGCTGGCGCTGTTCACGCGCCAGCTGGCCAGCCTGCTGGAAGCCGGCCTGCCGCTGGAGCAGGCCTTTACCGCCTTGCTGGAGCAGGCCGAGCGCCCGTACATGCGCGACCTGATCGCGTCGATCCGCTCCGAGGTGATCGGCGGCGCCGCGCTGTCCGACGTGCTGGGACGGCATCCGCGCGACTTCGCCGAGATCTACCGCGCGCTGGTGGCGTCGGGGGAGCAGATCGGCCAGCTGTCGCGGGTGCTGTCGCGCCTCGCCGACTACATCGAACGCCGCAACGGCCTGATCCAGAAGGTGAAACTGGCCTTCACCTATCCGGCCATCGTGACGGTGGTGGCGTTTTCCATCGTGATCTTCCTGCTGACCTACGTGGTGCCGCAGATCGTCTCGGTGTTCGCCAACACCAAGCAGAAGTTGCCTATCCTGACCGTGGTCATGCTGGCGGTGTCGGACTTCGTGCGCAACTACGGCATCGTGGTGGCGATCGCGCTGGTCGGCGCCTGGTTCATGTGGCGCAGGGCCTTGCAAAACCCGGCGCTGAAGCGGCGCTGGCATACCTGGCTGCTGACCGCGCCGCTGTACGGCAAGTTCGAGCGCAGCCTGAACACGGCGCGCTTCGCCAGCACCCTGGCGATCACCACCGGTTCCGGCGTGCCTATCCTGCGCGCGCTGGAGACCAGCCGCGACACGCTGTCCAACGTCGCCATGCAGGAGCTGGTGGAAGAGGCCAGCGACGCCGTGCGCGAAGGCGTCAGCCTGGCGCGCGCGCTGTCGGCGCAAAAGCATTTTCCGCCGATGCTGATCCACATGATCCGCGCCGGCGAGATCACCGGCGAGCTGCCGGCCATGCTGGACCGCGCCGCGTCCGCGCAGGAGTCCGACCTGGAACGCCGCACGCTGACTATCGCGGGCCTGCTGGAACCGGCGCTGATCCTGGCCATGGGCGTGGTGGTGCTGCTGATCGTGCTGGCGGTGCTGATGCCTATTATCGAAATTAATCAGCTGGTACGCTGAGCGAGGAATTTGAAAGCATGAAATCATGAAGCGTTTGCCCTTGTTTGTGACTGTCCTCGCCGTGGTGCTGTTGTCGGCATCGCTGGCCTATTGGGGACTGCAGTTGTTCAAGCCGCAGCAGCGCGCCATCGCCGCGCCGCCGGCGCAGCCTGCGATGGCGCTCAATCTCGACGCCGCCAAGGGCCTGTTCGGCGGCCAGATCGCCGTCGCCGCCGTCAGCAACTACCAGCTCAAGGGCGTGGTTGCCGCGCGCGGCAACGACAGCGCGGCCATCCTCTCGGTCGACAACAAGCCGGCCGAATCGGTCGCCGTCGGCAAGGAGATCGCGCCGGGCGTGGTGGTCAAGGAAGTGCATCCGAAATTCGTGGTGCTGTCCGAGGGCGGCGTGATCAAGCGCATCGACTTGCCGAGCGACGCCGGCGTCCCCAGCGGACCGGCGACGCTGTCCGGCCAGCCGCCGTCGCCGCCGCAATCCCAGTTCCAGCCGCAGGCGCAGCCGACGCAATCGGTGCAGCCGACGCAAACCGTGCAGCCCAACCAGATGCAGCCGCTGCCCGCGCAGCAGCCGACGCGCCCCGGCATCGCGCCGATGGGCATCCCCCCGATCCCCGGCAACGACCGGCAATAAGCCGAAGACCAATTCGCCCATGGCTCTTATTCGCACCCTGGCCGCAGCTTTAAGCTGCGGCTTTTTCTTGGCCGTCTCATTCGCCGCGCCGGCCCGCGCGCAGAACGCCACCTCGGTGGCGCCGGACGCGGACCTCAAGCCGCGGCCGAAGGTCGCGCTGGTGCTGTCCGGCGGCGGCGCGCGCGGCTTCGCCCACATCGGCGTGCTGCGCGCGCTGCAGGAGCTGCGCATCCCGGTCGACTTCGTGGTCGGCACCAGCATGGGCAGCGTGGTCGGCGGCGCCTATGCCGCCGGCAGTTCGGTCGAGCAGCTCGAACAGCTGGTGCGCCGCACCGACTGGAACGCGGTGGTGGCGGACCGTCCGCCGCGCGACGAGCTGGTGTACCGCCGCCGCGAGGAGGATCTGCTGCTGCCGTCGCGGATCGAATTCGGCGCCACGCTCGACGGCGTCTCGCTGCCGCCGGCCGCCGCCGGCAACGAGGCGCTGGAGCTGGCGCTGACCCGGGTGCTGCCGTCCGGCGCGCGCGACAAGCCGGTCAACCTGCTGCAGCTGCCGTTCCGCTCCGTCGCCTCCGACCTGGTGACGGGCGAACTGGTGGAGCTGAACGACACCCCGCTGTTCCTGGCGATGCGCGCCTCGCTGGCGGTGCCGGGCGTGTTCGCGCCGGTGCGCGTCAACCAGCGGCTGCTGGTCGACGGCGGCCTGGTGCGCAACCTGCCGGTCGACGTGGCGCGCGAAATGGGCGCCGACATCATCATCGCCGTCAACGTCGGCACGCCGCTGGCGCAGGAGAAGGAGCTGGTCAGCGCGGTCAGCGTGGCGCAGCAGATGCTGCAGATCCTGACCGAGCAAAACGTCCAGCGCTCGCTCAAGGAGCTGCGCCCGGACGACATCCTGCTGGCGCCGGACCTGGGCGGCATCGGCTTTCTCGACTTCGGGCGCCACGACCGCGCCATGAAGGAGGGCGAGGCGGCGGTGCGCGCGATGAGCGCCAGGCTGGTGAAGCTGGCCTTGCCGGAAGCGCAGTATGCCGCCTACGAGGTCAAGCGCCTGTCGGCGCCGTTGGCGATCGACCAGCCGGTGCGGCTGACCAAGCTGGAAGTGGCGCCCAGCGGCCGTATCAATCCCAAGGAGCTGGAGGTGCAATCGGGCCTGAAGGTCGGGCAGATGGTCACCAGCGAAGAGGCGCAGCATGCCGGCAACCAGCTGTTCGGCCGCGGCGACCTGGCGCGCGTCGAGACCGAGGTGCGCGACGACAAGGACGGCCGCAGCGTCTTGATCAAGCCGACCGAGGCCGATTGGGCGCGCAGCCGTTTGCGCGTCGGCCTGGAGCTCACCAGCGACTTCTCCGACAACAATTCCTTCGAGCTGAAGGTGATGCATGTGCTGTCGTCGCTCAACGACTGGGGCGCGGAATTGCGCACCGTGGCGCGCGTCGGCACCGAGCGCGTGCTGGGCACGCAGTTCTGGCAGCCGCTGGGCGCGGGCTCGCAATGGTATGCGGCGCCGTCGCTGGAATACGGCTCGTCGTCGGCCGACGTGTTCAATTCGTCGGGCTTCCGCCAGCTGCGCTATGGCTTCAATTACCAGGCCGCGTCGATGTCGGTCGGGCGCCAGCTGGGTCACTGGGGCGACCTGCGCTACTCGGTCGGACGGCAGAAGACCGACGTGCGCCAGACCATCCCGGAGCAGGGCGTCAAGCAGACGGTGAATCAGACGGTGCAGAATTTGTCCTTCAATATCGACAGCCTCGATACGGTCGCCTTCCCCACGCGCGGCGCCTTGTTCAGCGTCGACTGGCAGCGCAGCCTGCACAAGGCGGACAACGCGGCCGTGCCGACGCGCCAGGAGGTGCAGGCGCTGACGGCGTTCCATACCGGGCGCTGGGCCGGCCACGTGTACGCCGAGTGGGCGCGCAGCCAGGGCGGGGCGTCGGACAATAACCTGGGCGGCTTCCTGCGCCTGTCCGGCACCACGCCGGAGTCGGTGATCGGCAGCCGCACCTTGCTGGGCCGGGTGGTGATGGCGCGCAGCATCGGCGCCATGCCGGCCGCGCTGGGCGGCGACGTGCGCCTCGGTTTTTCGCTGGAGGCGGGCGCCGCCTACGGTCCGGAAAACCCGCTGCATTGGGGTTCGGTCAAGCAGGCGGCCAGCGGCTTCGTCGCGGTCGACACGCGATTCGGTCCGCTGTACTTCGGCGCCGGCACCACCAAGGGCGGCAAGAGCAGCGGCTACCTGTTCCTCGGCCCGATCTGGTAGAAAAATGGTGACACCTTTTAAGGTTTGCGGCGCAGTGCGGTGAAGGCGGCGAACTCCCAGGAGCGGAAGCCGACCAGCAGCGTGAAGCCGTCGCGGTCCTGCGACGCCAGGCGGCGGTCGTTCTGATGCAGCCGCGCCAGGTCGGCCGCCAGCTGCTGGATGCGCCCCGCCAGCTCCTGCGCGCTCGGCTGCGACAGGCGCGCCGGCAGGCACAATAAGGTTTCTCCGGCGCCGTCGAAGCTGCCGCCGAAGTAGTCGGCCACCGCGTGCTCGCGGAAGAAGCGCTGCACCGGGCCGTCCGGCAGCCAGCGGAAGGCGTTCGAGACGCGCAGCCGGTAGCGGTTCAGCGGCTTCAGTTCGATCACGCCGAGCCGGTCCAGCTCGGCCAGCAGCAGGATGCATTCGGGTTCGCTCAGGTCGTAGGTTTCCAGCACCTGCTCGATGCTCCAGTGGCCCAGGCAGCAGATCGCCATCAGCAGCAGGTGCGGATTGGCCAGCAGCGATTTTTCCTGCGTCAGGGTCAGCGCGTCGGCCTGCGGCGTGGCGTCGGCGGCGCCGCGCAGCACGTCCTCCATCGCCACGCCGGCCGCCTTGCAGATCTGCGCCAGCCGCGACAGCGACATGTCCTGCTGGCCGAACATGCGCTTGACGCTCGACTCGCTCATCGCGATCCGCTCGGCCAGCATTTTGTAGGTGACGCCGGCGGCCCGCATCTGGGTCCGCAGCACTTGCAGCAGCAATTCCGGTGAGCTCATGTTTTGCCTGGTTGAAAAAACAAAAGGTATCGTAGCACGATACCTTCAGTGGCGAAAACATGATCCTGGAATAATCCCTTAGTACATTGCGCCGAGCGGGCGCAGACTACCTCGATCGCCCAAGCGCGGGCGCCATCACAGGCGCCCGGCGAGGGGTCACTCTTGTTCCGGCTTCAGATTGATGCGCGCCAGCAGGCGCTTGGCGGCCTGGCGGTCCGCCGACTGCGGCTTGGCGTGCGGTCCGGCGCCGCCGGCGCGCGCCTTGGCCGCCAGCGCCACCGGATTGCGCGGCGGCTTCTGCGACGGCTCGACCCGGATCGTCATCTTCTGCCGCGTCGCCAATGCCTTGTTCGCCATGCCGCCCGCTCCTTACAACACGTAGCGCGACAGGTCTTCGTTGACCGCCAGCGCATCGAGCCGCGCGTTGACGTAGGCGGCGTCGATGACGATCACCTTGCCGCTGTCTTCGCTGGCCGTGAAGGACAGTTCCTCCAGCAGCTTTTCCATCACCGTGTACAGCCGGCGCGCGCCGATGTTCTCGGTGCGCTCGTTGACCGAGTAGGCGATTTCCGCCAGCCGGGTGATGCCTTCCGGCGCGAATTCGATCTTCACGTTCTCGGTCGCCAGCAGCGCCTCGTACTGCTTGGTCAGGCAGGCGTCGGTGCTGGTGAGGATGCGCTCGAAATCGGCGATCGACAGCGACTCCAGTTCGACCCGGATCGGGAAGCGGCCCTGCAGCTCGGGGATCAGGTCCGACGGCTTGGCCAGGTGGAAGGCGCCCGAGGCGATGAACAGGATGTGGTCGGTCTTGATCATGCCGTACTTGGTGTTGACGGTGGTGCCCTCGACCAGCGGCAGCAGGTCGCGCTGCACGCCGGCGCGCGAAACGTCGGCGCCGCCCACTTCCGAGCGCGAGGCGATCTTGTCGATCTCGTCGAGGAACACGATGCCGTTCTGCTCGACGTTCTGGATCGCCTTCTGCTTCATCTCGTCGTCGTTGACCAGCTTGGCCGCCTCTTCATCCAGCAGCACCTTCATCGCTTCCTTGATCTTGACCTTGCGCGCCTTCTTGCGCGCGCCGCCGATGCCGGAGAACATCGACTTGATCTGCTCGGTCATTTCCTCCATGCCGGGCGGGGCCATGATCTCCATCTGCGGGCCGGTCTCGGCCAGCTCGATCTCGATTTCCTTGTCGTCCAGCTCGCCCTGGCGCAGGCGCTTGCGGAAGGTCTGGCGCGTCGTGTCGCCTTCCTTCGGCGCGTCCGTCGGGGCCGCCTGCGTGAAGCCGAAATCGCGCGCCGGCGGCAGCAGGATGTCGAGGATGCGGTCCTCGGCTGCGTCCTCGGCGCGGGCGCGCACCTTGGCCATCTCGGCCGAGCGTGTCTGCTTGACGCCGATGTCGATCAGGTCGCGGATGATGGTGTCGACGTCGCGGCCGACATAGCCCACCTCGGTGAACTTGGTGGCCTCGATCTTGATGAAGGGCGCGTCGGCCAGCTTGGCCAGGCGGCGCGCGATCTCGGTCTTGCCGACCCCGGTCGGGCCGATCATCAGGATGTTTTTCGGCGTGATTTCGTGGCGCAGCGGTTCCTCGACCTGCTGCCGGCGCCAGCGGTTGCGCAGCGCGATCGCGACCGCCTTCTTGGCCTTGCCCTGGCCGACCACGTGCTTGTCGAGTTCGCCGACGATTTCCTGTGGGGTCATGTTCATGCTGGATCCAGTGTTTCGATGATGTGGTTCAAGTTGGTGTAGATGCACAGCTGGCCGGCGATGGTCAGTGACTTTTTGACGATTTCCGCCGGCGACAGTTCCGTGTTCTCGACCAGCGCCTTGGCGGCGGACTGGGCGTAGGTGCCGCCGGAGCCGATGGCGCCGACGCCGTCCTCCGGCTCGAGCACGTCGCCGTTGCCGGTGATGACCAGCGTCGATTCGCTGTCGGCCACCAGCAGCATCGCCTCCAGGCGGCGCAGCACGCGGTCGGTGCGCCAGTCCTTGGCCAGCTCGACCGAGGCGCGCAGCAGGTTGCCCTGGTGCTTCTCCAGTTTGCCCTCGAAGCGGTCGAGCAGGGTGAAGGCGTCGGCGGTGCCGCCGGCGAAGCCGACCAAGACCTTGCCCTGGTAGACCTTGCGCACCTTGCGGGCCGTGCCCTTCATGACGATGTTGCCGAGCGTGACCTGGCCGTCGCCGCCGAGCGCGACTTCCTTGCCGCGCCGCACGCACAGGATGGTGGTGCCGTGAAATTGTTCCATAGTGACCTCAAAGTGATGATGCAGACTGCGTCAAGACTGAAAAGTGGGGCTGGAATTTACAATTGCAAGCTAGTACTTGTGGGGATAGATTCTGGCGATATTCGAATAGCCTAGCAGTCTCAACAACGCGGTAACCAGATGGTTCACGTCGCGCAATTCGATCTTCTTGCCTGCGGCCGCCAGCGCCTGCAGGCTGGCGTGCAGCTCGATGGCACAAGCATAGTCGATGCGCGTCAGGCGCGAGCAGTCAAACACCAGCGTCTGATATTGATCAGCATAGTGGCGGATCGCCGGCAGCAACGGCCCCAGCTGCTTTTCGATCAGCGGCGGCAGCATGAAGCGGTGCGGCGACGCGGCCACGTGCTTCGCCTGGTCTGCCGCCGTGGCCACCTTGTGCGGCGCCGCGAACGACGGCGGCGACACCTCGAAGGTGACGCAGTAGTCCATGCCGATTTCCTCGAACTCCTTTTCGCGGTTGAGCAGCTGCAGCAGCTCCAGCAGCAGCAGCCACGGCGCCTCGGTGTCGTCGCGGCGGCCGATGGCGATGCCGGCGCGCAGCTGCGCCGCCAGCGCGGCGGCGTCGACCAGGATCAGCTCGCGCTGGCGCGCCTGCAGCTTGCGCAGCGCCTCCAGCAGCAGCGCGCAGCCGGCGGCGTCGACGGCGCGGATGCGGCCGAACTCCAGCCGCAGCGCCGGGCTGGTCTCGGCCAGCTGGCGCAGCCGTTCCAGCTGCGGACCGATGTGCTGGTCGAGCACGCCGGAGAAGGATTCGGTCGGGATCACGCCGGCCCAGTCCGGCGAGGCGGCCGCCAGCAGCGCCGGCGCGTTCCACGGCGGCGGCGAGGTCTCGAAGGTGCTGGCGTAGTCGATCGACAGGTTGTCGAACAGATCGTGCTGGCCGCTGACCTGGTACAGGTCGAACAGCATCCACCAGACGCCGCGGTCCTGGCCGGCGCCGCTGTCGGCCACGGCCGCCGTCAGCAGTTGCTGCGCCACGGCGCTCTGGGCGTTGGCGTACAGGATGGCGATTTCCTCCGCCACCGGCGCGGTCTCGGCGGCGGTGGCTTGCTGCGGCAAGTCTTCGTCATGCAACAGCAGCGTGGTGGGGATGTCGAGCAGGGCCTGCGTGTCGGAAGCGGCGCCGTCGGCGGCGGCCCGGGCGCGGGCGGGACGGGCGGCGCGCTGGCTGCCCCAGGCCGGCTCCGGCTGGTTGAAGATGTCGAAGGCCATGGCCGATTCGATGGCGTCGATCTTCATCGCCGTGGCGCGCGCGATCTCGCGCTGGCGCGCTTGCTGGCTCTGGCGCTCGGCCTCGCTGTTGGCGGCCAGCCGCGCCGCCTCGTCGTCGCTGAGCGGCGCGAGCCTGTCGCGGTCGGGCTTCTTGAAGATGGAGAACAATCCCACGCTGACCTCGTTGTGTTGATCACATAGTGTAGCGGATGGGCAAGCGTTTGCCGCGTTGCCGATCGGAGGGAATGGCAAAACCACGTAAAAAAAGCACGCGGTGTGAAGCGCGTGCTTTTTTGATGGGAGACGGCGCCTCGTTTAGTCGCCGTACAGCTTCTGCTTCAGTTCGCGGCGCTGCTGCGCTTCCAGCGACAGCGTCGCGGTCGGACGGGCGATCAGGCGCGGGATGCCGATCGGCTCGCCGGTCTCTTCGCACCAGCCGTAGTCGCCGCCGTCGATGGCGACGATGGATTGCTGGACTTTCTTCAGCAGCTTGCGCTCACGGTCGCGGGTGCGCAGTTCCAGCGCGTGTTCCTCTTCGATGGTGGCGCGGTCGGCCGGGTCCGGCACCAGCACGGTTTCGCGCAGGTGTTCGGTGGTTTCGCCGGCGTTTTTCAACAGTTCTTTTTCAAGCTGCTGCAGCTTGGCTTTGAAAAAGGCCATTTGCGCCGGATTCATATAATCCTTTTCATCCATCTTCAGAATTTCTTCTTCGGTCAGGATGTGTTCGGCGGCGGCGGGGGTCGATTTATTAGTTTTGGTCATAACTTCGCTTACCTTCGATACGACAGAGTTTTCAATTAATCAGCCCGGATTCTGTGGTTTTTTAGCTATCCCCACAAAACCCGGATAGTTTATACCAGACATTGTTCTAATCCGCTAATAAAGATATCTTTCGGCAGATTTTTGCCAATAAACACCATTTTGCTGCCACGAACGTCGTTTTCGCCCCATTTGGCGCCCAGGTCGCTGCCCATGATCTGGTGCACGCCCTGGAACACCACCTTGCGATCGGCGTCCTTCATCAACAATACGCCTTTGTAGCGCAGCATGCGAGGACCGTAGACATTGACCAGGCCGCCGAGGAACTCGTCGAGCTTGGCGGTATCGAACGGGCGTGTGCTTTTGAACACAAAGGCGGCGATGTCGTCGCTGTGGTGGCCGTGGTGGTGGTCGTGATGGTCGTGGCCGTGATCGTGGCCATGGTGGCCGCAGTGCTCGTCGTGCACGTGGTCGTCGTCGTGCGCCTGGTCGGTGTGCAGGAAGTCCGGATCGAGCTCCAGCTTGTCGTTCAGGTTGAAGCCCTTCAGGTCCAGCACGTCGGCGATCGGCGCGCGGCCGAAGTCGGAGGTGCTGATCGGCGCGCGCGGATTGATGCGCTTGAGGCGGGCGGTCAGCGCGGCCAGCTCCCCGGCGTCGACCAGGTCGGTCTTGGAGAGCAGCAGCTTGTCGGCGAAACCGACCTGGCGCTGGGCTTCCTCGTGCTGGTCCAGCTGGTCCATGGCATGACGGGCATCGACCACGGTGACCACGGCGTCGAGCATGTAGTGAGCGCCCACTTCCTCGTCGACGAAGAAGGTCTGCGCCACCGGTCCCGGATTGGCCAGGCCGGTGGTCTCGATGACGACGCGGTCGAACTGAATTTCGCCGGCGTCGCGCTTTTGCGCCAGGCCGGTCAGCGCCACGATCAGGTCGCCGCGCACGGTGCAGCAGATGCAGCCGTTGTTCATTTCCACGATCTGTTCGCCGCTGTCCTGGACCAGGATTTCGTTGTCGATGTTTTCCTGGCCAAACTCGTTTTCGATCACGGCGATGCGCATGCCGTGGTCTTCCTGCAGGATGCGGTTGAGCAAGGTGGTCTTGCCGGCGCCGAGGAAGCCGGTCAGGATGGTCGTTGGAATCAGTGCCATGGTGCGTGCCAGTCTGTAAAGGGGATACCTGATATGGGGATCAAATGCGTCAATGCAATCGGGCGATTATGCCGGAATTTGTGCGGCGCTAGCAATTGTCCCGATTGAGCAATATCAGTATGGGCGTGCGTTATTTCACCTTGGCGCGCGGATGGGCCTTGTCGTACACCTCGGCCAGCCGCTGGAAGTCCAGCTCGGTGTAGACCTGCGTCGAGCTGATGCTGGAGTGGCCCAGCATTTCCTGCACCGCGCGCAGGTCGCCCGACGATTGCAGCACGTGCGAGGCGAAGGAATGGCGCAGCATGTGCGGGTGCACGTGCACCGGCGCGCCGCTGGCCAGGCCGTGGGCCTGCAGCCGCTGCTGGATCACGCGCGGCGACACCCGCGTGCCGCGGCTGCTGAGGAACAGCGCGTCGCTGCCGTCGCTGGGTGCCGGGCGCACCGCGAGCCAGGCCTGCAAGGCGTCCAGCGCGGCGGCGCCGACCGGCACCGTGCGCTGCTTGTTGCCCTTGCCGGTCACCAGCACTTCACGGTTGCCGAACTCGACCCAGCCGAGCGCGCCCTTGCGCGGCGTCAGGTCCAGCCCGGCCAGCTCGGACACCCGCAGGCCGCTGGAATACAACAGTTCGAACATGGCGCGGTTGCACAGCTCGGCCGGCTCCGGGCTGGCGCCGGCCGCCGGGCGCGACGGCGCCACCAGTTGCACCGCGTCGTCCACCGACAGCGCGCGCGGCAGGGTCCTGGCGCGCTTGGGGGCGCGCACGCCCTGCACCGGGTTGGCAGCCAGCGCCACCTGGTCGCCGAGCCAGCCGAAAAAGCCGCGCCAGCTCGACAGCTTGCGGGCGATCGAGCGCGGATCGAGCTCGCGCGCGTGCAGCTTGGCGGTCAGGCGGCGGATGGCGAAATGGTCGAGCTCGGTCCAGTCCTGGCCCGGCGACAGCGCGGCCAGTTCCTGCAGGTCACGCCCGTAGGCGGCGATGGTGTGGGGCGACAGCTGGCGCTCGCCTTTCTGGTAGGCGAGGTAGGCGTCGATCCAGGCCAGTTTGCTGTCCGGATCGGCGCTCATGGGGAGCTTGCTCAGGCCAGCAGCCAGGCCAGCGCGGTGCTGGAGGTTTCGCCGATGTGGACCAGGAAGTCGGTCGCCATCAGCGCGGTGAAGCGGGCCGGGTCCGGCGAGCCGAGGATCAGCAGGCCGAAGGCGTTCTTGTTGCCCGGCTTGCGCAGCGGGATGATGACGGTCGAGGTGATGCCGGTCGGATCGTCCAGCCAGCGCACCGCTTCGAAGTCCTTGTTGGTGCCGCAGTACGGCGCCAGCAGGCTATTGGCGAAGATGCGGGCGTCGTCCGAGACGCCGTTGACGAACCATTCACCCAGGTAGTCGGGCGCGGTGTCCCAGATGCGCAGCGTCACTTGCGGCACGTCGAAACTGCTTTTCAGGCCGCTGACCACGGCGTGCGGCATCGAGCCGACATCTTCCGCTTCCAGCAGCACCTTGGTCCAGCGGTGGAACTTGTTGGCGATCGCTTCGTTTTCCGAGGCCAGGCGCATCAGGTTGCTCATGCGCAGTTCCAGCGTCTTGTATTTATCGCGCAACACTTCCATCTGGCGCTCTTGCAGCGACACGGCGCGCCCGGTCAGCGGGCTGGCCAGCTTGATCTCACCCAGCAGGTCGGCATGTTCCGCGAAGAAGTTGGGGTGATCGGTCAGGTATTGCGCGACGAGGGAGGAGTCCAGTGGGGCGGTCATTGAGGTACTTTATAAGCGTGGTTGGAGGTGCAATGGCATTCTAAACGAAAAAAAACGGACATGGTTGCCCATGCCCGCCATTCCCCATCTCACACGCTGCGGTTCTTGTCGACCGCCTCGCTTAGAAGTTGTGATGGATACCCAAGCTGTAGTAATTGAAGGTGGCGGCCGGGGTGATTTTCTTGCGCGCCGCGTCGACGTACAGGTAGGTACGGGCCGACAGGTTGTAGTCGTAGCCGGCCGAGAACTGCTTGGTCTTGGCGATGGTCGGGGAGTTGAGCACGTTGTCCGGCGTCTTGTGGCCGAAACCAGCGCGGATCAGGCCGGCGCCGATGGTGTAGTTGGCGCCGATCATCCAGGCCTTGGTGACCGGATTGCGGATCACGCTGTTGTCCTGGTCCTGGCGCTGGTAGGTCGCCATCAGTTTCAGGTCCTTGATCGCCTCCGGCTTGATCGAGCCGCCGACCGACCACAGCTTGGTTTCCACCGCGTTGCGTTCGTAGGCCGCGTACAGCGAGTACGGGCCCTGGCCCAGCGTCGCGCTGACCGAGTAAGGCGTCACTTCCGGCACCGCGTTGGCCGGGAACTGCGGCGCGGCGGCGGTGCCGCGGCCGATGATGGCGGCGTTGCCGTTGGCTTCCTTGGCCGCCACGGTGACGTTGAGCTGGAACACGTTGCCGAGCACCGGCGAGTTATAGAACACGGCGTTGGAGAAGCGGTTGGCCGAGTTGCCGGTCACACTGAGCGGGTCGCTGGTGTAGCCGGCCACTTGCAGGTCGGTCTGGTAGCCGGCCACGGCGGGCATGCCGCTCCATGGCTCGTAGGCGGTGCTGGTTTCCTGGAACGCCGTCAGGCCGCGGCCGAGGCGGATGGTACCGAAGGAACCCTGCAGGCCGACCCGGCTCTGGCCCTGGAACAGCGGACGCACGTTGCTTTCGATGGCGCCGGTGTCCGGCTCGTAGCGGATTTCCAGTTGGAACAGTGCCTTCAGGCCGCTGCCGAGGTCCTCGACGCCGCGAAAGCCCAGTTTGTTGTTGTCGCGCTTGCCGACGGCGGTCACGTCGGTATCGGTACGCCGGGAAACACCAGCATCCAAAGTGCCATAGATGGTCACGGACGATTGCGCAAACGCGGCGGAAAACGCGCCCATGAGTGCAAGAGCCACTAAAGATTTTTTCATTTGAGTTATTCCTTTTTATAAGTGAATCGTCTGGTTGGAACCTTAATTGCTCACCGGGGTGGAACGCGTCGGAATGGTCGATTATGACGGCTTGTTTTGGTCGAAAGGCTTCAAATGACGACTTGCTGTTGTATTTTCGAAACGCTTGTTTGGCCTGCTGTTTTGCTGCCCGCGCGTATGATTTCCTTTCACATGGGCATCAAAACAGCTCTAGCGTACAGGGCAACCCTGGGTATCCCGCTTGTGCGGGATCAAGCCGGCGCGCATATTGTTTGCTGTGTGGCGCGGATCGCACGCTACACTTATGAATACACGGCGCCGCAGACAGCACAGCGGCGTCACCCGCTTCGATGAATCATTTCATAGTGAGAAGATGGCAAATCGAGAAGAGCTAGGGATCATCAGGGGCGCCCGCGCCGGAGACGCGGTGTGCCAACTGGCGCTGGGCAAGTTGTACTTGTTCGGCGGCGCCAGCCTGCCACTGAGCGTGCCCACCGCACTGCACTGGCTGAACCGCGCCGCCCTGCAGCAGCAGGACGAGGCGTGGAGGCTGATCGGCAGCCACATTCCGTTCGAGCATGCGCAGCACTGCCTGCCCGGCGTGCTGGCCTGGTACGAGCGCGCCTACGACGCCGGTGTGGCGCATGCCGGCCTGGTGCTGGCGCAACTGGTGCTTCAGCCAGTGTCGCCGCACGATCTGTCCCATTTACACCACAAGGCCCGGCAGGCGCTGGACGTCGCCGCGCGCGCCGGCTTGCCCGAAGCGCTGTGGCTGCTGGCGCACCAGCCCGGCGCACCGGCGCCCGCAAGCACCGGTGCGCCGCCGGCCGCCGTTGCCGGCGTGCGGCCGGCGCCGGCGCGGCCCGGCGCGCCGCTGCCGTGGCGCGCCGACAACGTCGTGGCGGCGCAGTACGCTTTGCTGGAGCCGTTGTGGCATAACAACCACGCAGCATTTTTGCAACAAGCGCGTCCCTTGTTGCGTCTGCTGTTGAGTGGCGCGCCAGCCGATGCCGAAGCGGCGCGCCTGGCCGACTGGCCGCTGGCGCCGCAGCAAGTCACGCTGCTGGCGCGCTGTGCCGAGCTGCTCGACCGCCACGAGCGCGACCTGGAACCCGAACCACGCGATGCCGGCCTGGCCGAATCGGAGCTGCGGCAGTGCCGCGAACTGGCGGCCTACGGCGGCGAACGTCATGCGCAGCTGGCGCTGGGCCTGTGGTTCGCCCGCATGGACGGCGACGGCAAGCGCCAGCGCAACGGCATCGCCGCCGTCAACTTCAAGCGCGCGATCCGCTGGCTCACGCTGGCCGGCGAGCAAGGCCTGGCCGAAGCGTGGTTCGCGCTGTCGCGCATCTATCTGAAACCGGAATTTTCACAGCGCTGCGTGGCCGAGGCGCAAGCCTACCTGGAGCGCGCCGCGGAAATGGGCCATCGCGGCGCGCAGCTGGAGTGCGGCATGTACGCCTGGCGCAACCGCCGCGCCGACCAGCACAGCGACGTGCGCGCCGCCTACTGGCTGCAGAAAGCCGCCGCGCAAGGCTGCGAGGAGGCGGAAACGGCACTGGCGCGGATCGCCGCCGCGCCCAAGGAATCGGGCTGGATGGCCAGCATCGTGGCCTGCCTGACGCGGGAACTGCTGGAAAGCCAGCCGCTGCTGGCGGCCCGGCTGGAGCTGGCCACGCTGTTCGGACTGAGCCGGGCGGAAGCCTTGCTGCTGGACGTCAAGGCGGCCGACCAGGGGCATTGCCTGGTGGTCGACATCCGCGCCAGCTATGGCCGCAGCAAGCGGCGCCTGGTGTTGCTGCGCACCGCGCGCGAGCGCCAGGCGCTGGACCGCATCGTGCGGTTGTTCGAGCAAATCGACAGCGGCCCGGACGGGCTGGAAGGCAACTACCGCCAGCGCCTGTACCGGCTCAAGACCTGGCTGCCGGTCGACGCCGGCGACAACCTGCTGGCCGCCTGAAACGCTTTTAAGCCTGCCCTAAGCGCTACTGCGTATCGTCGCGGCAATGAAAATTGGTCCCTTCGTCCTGCCGTACACGGTATTGTTGTTCGCCATCGTCACCCTGCTCGGATTATCGATCGCCCGCTATCTTGACCGGCGCCGTCCGCAGCAGGTGGAGCAGGCCGTCACGCGTACCCTGATGGTGGCGGTGGTGGCAGCGCGCCTGGTCTTCATCCTTCGCTACCGGAGCGCGTATCTGGACCATCCCCTCTCCATGCTCGACCTCCGCGACGGCGGCTGGGATGCGCAGGCGGGCGTCATCGCCGCCTGGGGCTATGCGTTGTGGCTGATGCACCGCGGCCACGCCATGCGGCGACCGCTGTTGCTGAGCATAGGCGGCGCCAGCGCGGCGTGGATCATCGGTTCGGTGGCGTTGCTGGCCGCCACCCCGATGCAGGGTTCGCTGCCGGTGCAGACGCTGCAGGACATCGGCGGCCGGCAGGTCGCCCTCGCCGGGTTCAACGGCAAGCCCACCGTCGTCAATTTCTGGGCGACCTGGTGCCCGCCCTGCCGGAAGGAAATGCCCGCGATGGCGCTGGTCCAGCAAGCGCGGCCGGATGTGAACCTGGTGTTCGTCAACCAGGGCGAATCCGTCGGCGAGGTGAAGCAATTCCTCGCCGCAGGCAAGCTGGACCTCAAGAACGTCTTGCTGGACCCATCGCATGCGGTCGCGCGCGACTTCGCCGTGGCCGGCTATCCGACCAGCTTGTTCTTCGACGCGTCCGGCAAGCTGGTGGCGCAGCACATGGGGTCGTTATCCGCAGCGGCGCTGACCCATCAGCTTGAACAGGCCGGCGCCCGCTAGCGCTGCGCCAGCCATTCGCGCGGACTGAGCGACGTCCGGCGGCGGAACGCGCGCGCCAGCGCCGAGGGGCTTTCGTAGCCGACCAGCGCTGTAATGGCGGAGATCGCCATTCCTTCACGCAACAGCTTTTGCGCGAGGTTGACGCGCCAGCCCGCCAAGTAATGAGCGGGCGACTGGCCCACCAGGCGCTTGAAGGTGGCGCAAAAACTGGCATGCGACATGCCCGCCAGACGGGCCAGCGCCACCACCTGCAGCGGCCGCTCGGGGTGCGCGTGCATCAGCTTGAGCGCCCGCGCGATGCGCGCGTCGGCCATGCCGGCCAAGGCGCCCGGCAGCAGCGCGCCCTGGCTCAGGCGGTGCCGCAACAACTGAATCAGCAGCAATTCGAACAGCCGGTCGGTGGCCGCTTCGCTGCCGTAGGCATCGCCAAGCGCTTCGCGGAACAGCCATTCCAGCGTGTCGTGCAGCAGCGGCATTTGCGACAGCGGCAGCACCAGATATGGCGGCAGCGCGCTCGTCAGCGGATTGCCGAGGCCGCCCGTGCAGTGCAGCGTGGCGCACACCAGTTCGGCCTCATCTTGCTGGGTGGCGATGATCCGATGGGAATAAGGACCGGGGAAAAAAATCAGCGTCGGCTCCGTCACCGCAATGCTGGCGCCGTCGCGCAGCGCCAGGGTCAGGCGTCCGCTGCGCAATAAATGCAGATGGCCGTGGGGCGTATCTTCATCAAACGTGGCAAGGCTGCAAAAACTGCCGCTGTGAAAGGTGTTGGCCCGTATGCCGGCCTGGCCGAGCAAGATGGAAGTGTCGTTCATCGTCAGTATTTTGGAGCTTTGGTCGCAAATTTGAGCTATCCGGTATCCAAACCTCCAATCAAAGACGATATCGTACACCACATGAAACGATATCTCTCCCTGCTGATTTTTTCCGGAGCCACTGCCATGGCACAAGCGCAAACCGACGGCCTGGTCACCATCGCCAGTCATTACACCGTGGCCCAGACGGCCCAGCGCATCGCCGATCTGGCGCAGGCGCGGCACATGCTGGTCTTCGCGCGGGTCGACTTCGCCGGCGACGCGCAGCGGGCCGGCATGGCGCTGGACGACGCGCAATTGGTGCTGTTCGGTAATCCGAAGGGCGGCACGCCGGTGCTGCAGGCCAACCCGACCGCCGCGATCGACCTGCCGCTGAAAGCGCTGGCCTGGCGCGACCAGGCCGGCGCGGTATGGGTCAGCTACAACGCGCCGTCGTATGTGGCGGCGCGCCACCACATCGCCCCTGAACTGTCCAAGCCGCTGGAAGGCATCGTGGCGCTGGTGCGCGATGCCGCGCAAGGGGAGTGACGCCATCATGAATCTGAAACGTCTGATATGGCGCTTGCTGCTCGGCGGCGCCGCGGCGGCGGCCGCCGCGCTGTGGGCCGCGCACGCGGCCACGACCAGCAATGCCGATACCGAACGGATCGCCGCCCGTCTGCAAAAACTGTCGCCGAACATCAAGATCGACAGCATCAGCCGCGTCGAGGCGGCGGGCTGGTATGAAGTGGTCAGCGGCGACCATCTGTTTTATGTCGATCCGACGGCGCGCTTCGTCATGGAAGGCAGCCTGATCGATATCGAGCGGCGCATCAACCTCAGCGAAGCCCGCCTGCAGGAGGTCAACAAGGTGGCTTTCGGCGACCTGCCGAAGGCGGACGCCATCGTCAGCGTCAAGGGCCGGGGCGAACGCAAGCTGGCGATTTTCTCCGATCCCGATTGCCCCTATTGCCGCAGGCTGGAAAAGGAACTGGCCAAGCTGGACAACGTGACCATCTATACCTATCTGATGCCGCTGGTATCGATCCACCCGGATGCGCAAGGGCGCGCCGTCAGCGTCTGGTGCGCGCCCGACCGCGAACGCGCCTGGGCGGTGGCGATGCAAGGCGGTCCGCTGGCGCCGGCCCATTGTGCCACGCCCATCGAGCGCAACCTGAAGCTGGGCGCGAGGCTGGGCATCAACGGCACGCCGACGCTGATCTTCGCCGACGGCCGCCGCGTGCCGGGCGCGATCCCTTCCGAGCAGATCGAAAAGCTGTTGCGCTAAACGCGTCTTACAGCTCGATCTCGCCCTCGAACACGGTGACGGCCGGTCCGGTCAGCCATACCGGCTGGCCTGCGCCGGCCCAGCTGATGCTGAGCTGGCCGCCGCGCGCGTCGACGCGCACCGGGCTGTCGAGCAGGCCGCGGCGGATGCCGGCCACGGCGGCGGCGCAGGCGCCGGTGCCGCAGGCCAGCGTTTCGCCGACGCCGCGCTCGAACACGCGCAGCTTGACGTGGTTGCGGTCCAGCACCTGCATGAAGCCGGCGTTGACCCGGTTCGGGAAGCGCGCATGATGCTCGATCAGCGGCCCGGTCAGTTCCACCGGCGCCGTCTCCACGTCGTCGACGATCTGCACCGCGTGCGGATTGCCCATCGACACGGCGGAAATCAGCACGCTCTCCTTGGCGCCGCCCAGTTCCAGCACCAGCGGCCACAGCGTATCGACGCCTTGCTGAACGCCCTGCAAGCCTTCGGCATCGAACGGCACGCGCGCCGGCTCCAGCACCGGCGCGCCCATGTCGACGGTGATGCTGCCGTCCAGCTCCAGACGCGGCGCGATCACGCCGGCCCTGGTTTCCACGGTGATGCTGCGCTGGTCGGTCAGTCCCTTTTCCGAGACGAACTTGACGAAGGCGCGCGAGCCGTTGCCGCACTGTTCGACCTCGCCGCCGTCGGCGTTGAAGATGCGGTAGCGGAAATCGCAGCCCGGCTGGGTCGGCTTCTCGACCAGCAGGATCTGGTCGGCGCCGACGCCGAAGCGGCGGTCGCCCAGCAGCTTCCATTGCGCCGGCGTGAAATCGATGTGCTGGTTGATGCCGTCGATGACGACGAAGTCGTTGCCGGCGCCATGCATTTTGGTGAATTTGAGTTTCATGGGTCTTTATTTTTTATCGTACAGCGAAGCCTCGCCGTTCGGCCGCGTCTTGAAGCGTTTGTGGGTCCAGAAATATTCGGCCGGCGCCTCGCGCACCCGCTCCTCGATGAACTGGTTCATGCGCAGCGTGGCGGCGACCATGTCGGGACCGGGGTAATTGTCCCACACCGGATAGAATTTGACACGCCATCCCTGGTAATTCGGCAGGAAGGTGGCGATCACCGGCATCACCTGCGCGCCGGTGGTGGCGGCGATGCGCGCGGTGGCCGTCAGCGTGGCCGCCGCGACGCCGAAGAAGGGCACGAATTCCGCGTCCTTGTCGCCGAAGTCCATGTCCGGCAGCATGAAGTAGGGCAGCTTGTCGCGCAAGGCGCGCAGGATGGGCTTGATGCCGTCCTGGCGCGTGAACAGCTTGACCGGCTTGAAGCGGGCGCGGCCGGCGCGCAGCACCTGGTCGAACACGGCGTTCTTTTGCGTCACGTACATCGACGAGGCGCTGGCCACCATCGCGATCGACGCGCCGGCCACGTCCAGGCAGACGAAGTGCGGACACAGCAGGATGGTTGGCTTGGACGTCATCTCTTCCACCGGCACCGGGCCGGGCTCGACCGTGATCAGACGGTTCAGCCGCGCCTCCGAGGCCCACCACAAAATGCCGCGCTCCCACACGCTGCGCGAATACGCCTGGAAGTGGCGGTGCGCGATCGACACGCGTTCAGCCTCGCTCAGCTCCGGCAGGCATAGCCGCAGATTGGTCAGCGCGATGTGGCGGCGCGGCCGCATCACCATGAACAGCAAGGTGCCGACGGCGTCGCCGAAGCGGCCCAGCACCGGCAAGGGCAGCCAGTGCAGCAGCCACATAATTCCCAGCAGCAGCTTCATGCTTGCACCTCCGCGCCCGGTGCGGCAATGCCGGCCGGCACCTTGTAGCGGTTGTAGCTCCAGTAATACTGCGACGGATTGCGCGCGATCAGGCGTTCCATCGCGCTGTTGATCGCCTGCGCCTGCTGCGCGGCGTCGCCGTCCAGCGTGCCGTCGAACGGCACGAAGCGGATCACGTAGCCGCGTCCGCCCGGCAGGCGCTCGGCGTAGGTGACGATGATGGTGGCGTCGCCCAGCTGCGCCAGCTTGGCCGGCAAGGTCATGGTGTAGGCGTCGCGGCCGAAGAACTTGGCCCACACGCCTTCGCCTTCCTGCGGCACCTGGTCCGGCAGCAGGCCGATCGGCTTGCCCTTCTTGAGGAACTTGGCCAGCATGCGCACGCCGGACATGGTGGCCGGCGCCAGCAGCAGGTTGTCGCGCGCGCGGGCGCCTTCGATCAGCGGTTTGAGCGCTTCCTTTTTCGGCGGCCGGTACATCACCATCAGCTCGGTGCGCAGCGCGATTTCCTGCGCCACGATTTCAAAGCAGCCCAGGTGCGGCGTCAGGAACACGATGCCGCGCCCGGCGTCGAGCTCGGTCTGGACGATGGCCCAGTTCTCATCGGTGGCGTGGCGCGACACGCGCTTTGGGTCGGCGCACCAGATGAAGGGCAGCTCGACGATGCTTTTGCCGGCCTCGGCCACGGCGGCCGACAGATGCCGGGCGTAGCCGGCCTGGGCCATGTTGGCGCGCATGCGGCGGCGGTAGGATGGCGAACTCAGGTACACCAGCCAGCCCAGCGCGGCGCCCAGCGCGTGCAGGAACGACAAGGGGAAAATGGATAGAAAACGGAAGATGGGAACGAGCATGGATCTGGATTGTCTATGAAAAGTAACATTTGGCGATGTTGCAGCCACCAAATTTTTTTAAAGAAGCGTAAAATACCACGTATGGCAGGACCCGCTGAGTTAACAGACAACTTGCGAAGCGGAATATAAATATCGCTAAAGCGTCGCAAGCCGTATTGGTTGGCGACAGAATATTCTTAACCAGTATCAGGAGCTTGCGATGTCTAATGACTACCTCTTCACTTCCGAATCCGTCTCGGAAGGCCATCCCGACAAAGTCGCCGACCAGATTTCCGACGCCATCCTCGACGCCATCCTGACCCAGGATCCGAAGGCGCGCGTCGCCGCCGAGACGCTGTGCAACACCGGTCTGGTGGTGCTGGCCGGCGAGATCACCACCCACGCCAACGTCGATTACATCCAGGTCGCGCGCGAGACCATCAAGCGCATCGGCTACGACAACACCGACTTCGGCATCGACTACCGCGGTTGCGCGGTCATGGTCTGCTACGACAAGCAGTCGCCGGACATCGCCCAGGGCGTGGACGAAGGCGCCGGCATCGACCTGGACCAGGGCGCCGGCGACCAGGGCCTGATGTTCGGCTACGCCTGCGACGAGACCGCCGAGCTGATGCCGGCCGCGATCCACTACGCGCACCGCCTGGTCGAGCGCCAGTCGCAGCTGCGCAAGGATGGCCGCCTGCCGTGGCTGCGTCCGGATGCCAAGTCGCAAGTCACGCTGCGTTACGTCAACGGCCGTCCGGTCGCGGTCGACACCGTCGTGCTGTCGACCCAGCATGCGCCGGAAATGCAGCACAAGCAGATTGAAGAAGCGGTGATCGAAGAGATCATCAAGCAGGTGCTGCCGCGCGAGTGGCTGGTCGACACCAAGTACCTGGTCAACCCGACCGGCCGCTTCGTCATCGGCGGACCGCAGGGCGACTGCGGCCTGACCGGCCGCAAGATCATCGTCGACACCTACGGCGGCGCCAGCCCGCACGGCGGCGGCGCGTTCTCGGGCAAGGATCCAACGAAAGTGGACCGTTCGGCGGCGTACGCGGCCCGCTACGTGGCCAAGAACGTGGTCGCGGCCGGTCTGGCGCGCCAGTGCCAGGTGCAGGTCAGCTACGCCATCGGCGTGGCGCGCCCGATCAACATCACCGTCTACACCGAAGGCACCGGCGTGATCCCGGACGAGAAGATCGCCCAGCTGGTGATGGAGCATTTCGACCTGCGTCCGAAAGGCATCGTGCAGATGCTGGACCTGCTGCGTCCGATCTACGCCAAGACCGCCGCCTACGGCCACTTCGGCCGCGAAGAGCCGGAATTCACCTGGGAACGCACCGACAAGGCCGCGATCCTGCGCGACGCTGCCGGCCTGAAGTAAGCCTTATCTAAAAAAATCCCTTCCCGCCTGAGCGTATTCAGGTGGGAAGGGATTTTTTATTTTGGCCTCGGCGGCGGTGGCGGGGCGGGTTTTAGTGGCAATAATTTACGCCAATATTCACTCTGCTTGCTCATTTCGGTGCTCTCTCGATCTCCTCCGTGTAGCTGACGTTATAGCGCAGCTCGTGGGTTTCCTTCCAGATGGCGTCGCGCTGATCCATGATGTGGCCGGCGAATAAAATTTCACTATACGTCACGTATGGATCCGGCTGCGTCGGGAAGCGCGCGGCTTTGAGGCCACTCAATGCGCTTTAATTACTGATTTTCCGGCGAGCTAGTGCTAAAATGCGCCTTCCGAGGAGCGTTGCGACGAATCATGAATTCGCCAGGCTCGGAGTCTCAAACCGCGCTCACGTTACTTTTTTCAACAATGAAAGGAGGGCGTGATGAACGCCGTACTCAAATCCGCACAAGACTACCTGGTCGCCGACATCTCCCTGGCAGCATGGGGTGACAAAGAGATCAAGATCGCCGAAACCGAAATGCCCGGCCTGATGATGATCCGCGAGGAATTCGCCGCATCCCAGCCACTGAAGGGCGCGCGCATCACCGGTTCGCTGCACATGACCATCCAGACCGCCGTGCTGATCCAGACGCTCGAAGCGCTGGGCGCCAAGGTGCGCTGGGCCTCGTGCAACATCTACTCGACCCAGGACCACGCCGCCGCCGCCATCGCCGCCGCCGGCACCCCGGTGTTCGCCATCAAGGGCGAAACCCTGGACGAATACTGGGACTACACCCACCGCATCTTCGAGTGGCCTGCCGACGCATCGGGCAACGCCGTGTACTCGAACATGATCCTCGACGACGGCGGCGACGCCACGCTGCTGCTGCACCTGGGCGCGCGCGCGGAAAAAGACATCTCGGTGCTGGCCGCGCCGGGCTCGGAAGAAGAGATCTGCCTGTTCAACGCCATCAAGGCCCACCTGGCCATCGACCCGGCCTGGTACTCCAAGCGCCTGCCGCACATCCTGGGCGTGACCGAGGAAACCACCACCGGCGTGCACCGCCTGTACCAGATGCACAAAGAGGGCAAGCTGGCCTTCCCGGCGATCAACGTCAACGACTCCGTCACCAAGTCGAAGTTCGACAACCTGTACGGCTGCCGCGAATCGCTGGTCGACGGCATCAAGCGCGCCACCGACGTGATGATCGCCGGTAAGGTCGCCGTCATCGCCGGCTACGGCGACGTCGGCAAGGGCTCGGCGCAAGCCATGCGCGCGCTGTCGGCGCAAGTGTGGGTCACCGAAATCGATCCGATCTGCGCACTGCAGGCGGCGATGGAAGGCTACCGCGTCGTGACCATGGACTATGCCGCCGAACACGGCGACATCTTCGTCACATGCACCGGCAACTACCACATCCTGACCGAGCAGCACATGCTGGCCATGAAGGACCAGGCCATCGTCTGCAACATCGGCCACTTCGACAACGAAATCGACGTCGCCTCGCTGAAGAAGTACACCTGGGACAACATCAAGCCGCAGGTCGACCACGTCATCTTCCCATCGGGCAAGCGCATCATCCTGCTGGCCGAAGGCCGCCTGGTCAACCTCGGTTGCGGCACCGGCCACCCATCGTATGTGATGTCGTCGTCGTTCGCCAACCAGACCATCGCCCAGATCGAGCTGTTCGCCAACACCGCCAAGTACCCGGTCGGCGTGTACGTGCTGCCGAAGCACCTGGACGAAAAAGTCGCGCGCCTGCAGCTGAAAAAACTCAACGCGCAACTGACCGTGCTGACCGACGAGCAAGCGGCCTACATCGGCGTGACGCAAGAAGGTCCGTACAAGCCTGACCACTACCGTTATTAATCGACGATGAAGGCGGGGCCGCGCGGCCCCGCCTTTTTTCTATCTTTTGCAGCGAGCTCCTACAATGCGTTTGGTCCTTACCTGGTTAATCAATGCGATCGCCCTGCTGGCGGTGCCTTACCTGATGCATTCCGTCGATGTCACAAGCATAGGCGCGGCCCTCGTCGCGGCCCTCGTACTGGGCCTGGTCAATACGCTGATACGCCCCGTGCTGCTGCTGCTCACGTTGCCCGTGACGCTGGTGTCCTTGGGCCTGTTCATCTTCATCGTGAACGGCTTCATGTTCTGGCTGGTGGCGCAATGGGTGGACGGCTTCCACGTCGACAGCTTCCTGTCGGCGGTCGGCGGCGCCCTGTTGTACAGCGTGATTTCCTGGGCCTTGTCGACCATCCTTTTGAAGACATCCGATGGACAATCATAATTTCAGTATCGAGTTCTTTCCGCCGAAGACGGCGGAGGGCGCGGAAAAGCTGCGCGCCACGCGCGCCAAGCTGTCCGAGCTCAAACCCAAATATTTTTCCGTGACCTTCGGCGCCGGCGGCAGCACGCAGCGCGGCACGCTGGACACCGTGGTCGAGATCCTCGCCGCCGGCGAACAGGCCGCGCCGCACCTGTCCTGCGTCGGCGGCACGCGCGAATCGATCCGCGAGATCCTGGCCGAGTTTAAATCGCACGACATCAGGCGCATCGTCGCGCTGCGCGGCGACCTGCCGAGCGGCTACGGCGCGGCCGGCGAGTTCCGCTACGCGAACGAGCTGGTGGAGTTCATCCGCCAGGAGACCGGCGACTGGTTCCACATCGAAGTGGCGGCCTATCCGGAAGTGCACCCGCAGGCCAAGTCGCCGCAGGACGACCTGCTGGCGTTCGAGCGCAAGGTCAAGGCCGGCGCCGATTCGGCGATCACGCAGTACTTCTACAACGCCGATGCGTACTTCCAGTTCGTCGAGCAGACGCGCAAGCTGGGCATCGATGTGCCGATCGTGGCCGGCATCATGCCGATCACGAACTACACGCAGCTGATGCGCTTCTCGGACATGTGCGGCGCGGAGATCCCGCGCTGGGTGCGACTCAAGCTGGCCAGCTTCGGCGACGACAGCGCCTCGATCAAGGCCTTCGGCCTCGACGTGGTGACGACGCTGTGCGAGCGCCTGCTGGCCGGCGGCGCGCCGGGCCTGCACTTCTACAGCATGAACCAGGTTGCACCGACGACGGCGCTGTGGCAGCGGCTGGTGTAATCGCCACCCCGCACACCGCAGCCGTGGGGTCGGACCCCGTACGGGGTCCGACCCCTGTGGCCGCAGTGCGGGTTAGCGGCCGGCGATTTCGGTGAGCACGCGGTCCAGCGCCACGTCGTGCGCATCGCCGGCGAACGCCGCTTCGAGGCAGCTGTACGCGATGCCCAAAGTGCGCGGGCGGGGTTGCCGCGCCAAAGTACGGTCGTAGAAGCCGCCGCCATAGCCCAAGCGATAACCCTGCGGATTGAATCCCAGGCACGGCACCAGCAGCGCCGGCGGGTACGCCGCCTGCAGCCGCAGCTCGGCCGGCACCGCCACCCCCATCGCATCCTTCACCATCGCCTCGCCGATGCGCCACTCGGCGAACTCCAGCGCCTGATCCTTCGCCACCACCACCGGCAGCAGCAGCCGCGCGCCCAGCCGCGCCAGTTCCGCGTACGCCGCATGCAGATCCGGCTCGTCGCGCAGCGGCCAGTACACGCCCAGCGCCTCCGGCCGCGCCGCCCGCCACCACGCCACCACCTGCGCGCCGATGGCCCGATCCCACGCCGCGCGCGTGCCGGCGTCCAGCGCGCGCCGCGCCGTCAGCAGCCGCTTGCGCAAATCGGCCTTTCCATTGGCCGCCGGGGCTAGTGGTACTGTCGCGCTGCGTGGTATTCTAGGGTCGCTGGTCATATTTGATTCAAGACTTAAGAGAGTTGCACATTGATTTCTGCTTCGAAATGGATCGCCGGCGCCCTCGTCGTTGCCTTAACATCGCTAGCCCACGCCGACGACATCAGCGCTGACAGCCGCCGGGAAGACGATTCCTTCCTGCTGCTGCGCGACGCCGTGCGCCAGGACGATGCGAACAAGGCGGATTTCTACGCCGCCCGCCTGACCAATTACTCCATTCCGTCCTACGTCGATTATTATCGGCTGAAATCGCACCTCAAGGACGTCTCGCCAACGGAAATCCGCGACTTCTTCAAGCGCTACGAAGGCCAGGCCATCGTCGACCGCCTGCGCAACGACTGGCTGCTGGAGCTGGGCCGCAAGCGCGACTGGGCAACCTTCGACGAGCAACTGCCGCTGTTCGTGCTCAACGACGACACGCAAGTCAAATGCTACGCGCTGATCTCGCGCGCGCTCAAGGGGCAGAAGGTGGCGGAGGAAGCGCGCACGCTGCTGACCTCGCCCAACGTCTACGGCGAGCCCTGCGCCGCGCTGATCGCCACGCTGTACCAGTCCGGCCAGTTCGGCATCGAAGACCTGTACGAACAACTGCGCCTGTCCGGCGAATTCAACGCCACCGGCCAGGCGCGCCGCATCGTCGCGCTGCTGGACGGGAACGAGAAGAAGGCCGTGCAGGCGGTCGACCTGCCGGCGCTGGCACTGGCCAAGGGCGTGGGCGCCGGCCGCACCGAGCATGAGATCTTCGTGGTCGCCGTCGGCCGCATGGCCAAGACCAGCGTCAAGCTGGCGGTGCTGGCCTTGAACAAGGCCTCGTCCAGGCTCAGTCGCCAGGAGCAGCAGGAAGCCTGGGCCGCCATCGCGCTGCAATCGTCGTATTCGCTCTCGCCCGACACCAGCGACTACTGGAACAAGTCCAACGGCGCGCCGCTGTCGATCGACCAGATGCAGTGGAAGACCCGCTTCGCGCTGCGCAACGGCGACTGGAAGCAGGTCAAGAACAATATCCGCGCCATGCCGCCGTCGCTGCGCAACGATCCGGCCTGGGTCTACTGGCTGGGCCGCGCGCTGATGGCGGAAGCCGGCGCCACCAGCCAGCCGAGCGGCGAAGCGCTGCAGCTGTTCCGCAGCATCGCCGACCAGTCGAACTACTACGGCCAGCTGGCGCTGGAGGAAACCGGCAAGCTGATCACCATCCCGCTGCCCGGCCTGCCGATCGGCCAGTCCGAAATCGCGCCGATCGCCGCCAACCCGAACTTCCAGCGCGCGCTGAAGTTCTTCGGCATGCGCCTGCGCTTCGAAGGCACGCGCGAATGGAACTGGGGCCTGCGCGGCCTGAACGAACGCGAACACCTGGCCGCCGCCGAATTCGCGCGCCAGAACAATATCCTCGACCGCATGGTCAACACCTCGGAGCGCACCCGCATCCAGGTCGACTACACGCAGCGCTTCCCGTCGCCGCACAACGACATCATGCATCCGACCACGCAGACGCTGGGCCTCGACAAGGCCTGGGTCTACGGCCTGATACGCCAGGAATCGCGCTTCATCATGGACGCGCAGTCGCACGTCGGCGCATCGGGACTGATGCAGGTGATGCCGTCGACCGGCCGCTGGGTCGCCAAGAAGATCGGCCTGACCGACTTCGTGCAGGACATGCTGAGCGACGTGCGCACCAACATCCTGCTGGGCGCGAACTATATGAACATGGTGCTGGGGAACATGGACGGCTCGCAGGTGCTGGCCACCGCCGCCTACAACGCCGGGCCGGGGCGCCTGCGCTCGTGGCGCTCGACCTTGACCCGCCCGATGGACAGCGCCGTCTTCATCGAATCGATCCCGTTCGTCGAGACCCGCACCTACGTCAAGAACGTGATGTCGAACACCACCTACTACGCGGCGCTGTTCGAGGGCCGCCCGCAGTCGCTGAAGGCGCGCCTTGGCAACGTCGGGCCGAAGGGCTACACCGAACAGGAACAGCAGGAATCGAGCTTCGGCGCTCGGTAAGCCGGCGTTAACTCTACTCAGGACGCATCATCATGCAGACCACACAACTTGATCCCAGCTTGTCCAACGCCCTGGCCGCCGCGCGCGAGCCTGGCCTGACGCTCGTCATCGGCAACAAGAACTATTCGTCGTGGTCGATGCGGCCGTGGGTGGCGATGACCGCCTTCGGCATCCCGTTCCAGGAAGTGCGCGTGCTGCTGGACCAGCCCGACACCGCCAACCGCATCTGCGGCTATTCGGCCTGCGGCCGCGTGCCGGTGCTGCTGGCCGGCGAGATGACGATCTGGGACAGCCTGGCCATCTGCGAATATCTGGCCGAGCAGTTCCAGGAGCTGCATATGTGGCCGCAGGACGTGGCCGCGCGGGCGATGGCGCGTTCGATCTGCGCCGAGATGCACGCCGGCTTCGGCGACCTGCGCAACGCGATGTCGATGAACATCCGCGCCAGCTTCCCCGGCAAGGGCCGCACCAACGGCAGCCAGGCCGACATCGGCCGCATCAGCGAGATCTGGGAAGAGTGCCTGTCGCGCTTCGGCCACCACCAGTTCCTGTTCGGCGAGTTCTCGATCGCCGACGCCTATTACGCGCCGGTGGTGATGCGCTTTAAAACCTACGGCGTTTCGCTGGCGCCGGCGCTGGACGCCTACTGCCAGCGCGTGCAGGCCCATCCCGCCGTGGCGCGCTGGGTCGCCGAGGCGTTGGCCGAAACCGAAACGGCGCCCAAGCACGACGCCGAGATGCCGGACTAAGAGATGCAAATTTATGTAGTCGGCGGCGCCGTGCGCGATGCGCTGCTTGGCCTGCCGGTCAAGGACCACGATCACGTCGTCGTCGGCGCCACGCCGGACGAGATGCTGGCCAAGGGCTTCCGCCCGGTCGGCAAGGACTTCCCGGTGTTCCTGCACCCGAAGACGCAGGAGGAATATGCGCTGGCCCGCACCGAGCGCAAGACCGCGCCCGGATATAAGGGCTTCGTGTTCCATACCTCGCCGGACGTCACGCTGGTGGACGACCTGGTGCGCCGCGACCTGACCATCAACGCCATCGCCCGCGCCGACGACGGCACGCTGACCGACCCATACGGCGGCCAGCGCGACATCGCCGCGCGCACTTTCCGCCATGTGTCGGAAGCCTTCGCCGAAGACCCGGTGCGCATCCTGCGCGTGGCGCGCTTCGCCGCGCGCTTCACCGACTTCCGCGTCGCGCCCGAAACCAATGAGCTGATGAAGCAGATGGTGGAGCAGGGCGAAGTCGATGCGCTGGTGCCGGAGCGCGTGTGGCAGGAACTGGCGTGCGGGCTGATGGAATCCAAGCCGTCGCGCATGCTGGAAGTGCTGCGCGACTGCGGCGCGCTGGCGCGCATCCTGCCGGAGCTGGACGTGCTGTGGGGCGTTCCGCAGCCGGAGAAGTGGCATCCCGAGATCGACACCGGCATCCACATGCTGCAGGTGATCGACTGCGCGGCGGACGCCGGCCACGAACTGGCGACGCGCTTCGCCTGCCTGATGCACGACCTGGGCAAAGGCGTGACGCCGGCCGACAAATGGCCCGCGCATCATGGCCACGAAGGCATGGGCGTCAAGCTGGTCGAGCAGGTGTGCAAGCGCCTCAAGGTGCCGACCGAGTGCCGCGACCTGGCGGTGATGACGGCGCGCGAACACGGCAACGTCGGCCGCGCGCTGCAGCTGCGGCCCAACACCATCGTCACGTTGTTCGAGCGTTGCGACTCCTTTCGCAAGCCGGCGCGCTTTTCGCAGATGCTGCTGGCGACCGAATGCGACTCGCGCGGCCGCATCGGCCCGAGCGCCAGCTACCGCGACGCGCCGTTCCCGCAAGGCCCGTATCTGGAGACCGCGCTGGCGGCGGCGCGCGGCGTCAACGCCGGCGAGATCGCGCAGGGCTGCGCCGCCAACCCGCAGCGCATCCCCGAGCTGGTGCACCGCGCGCGCGTCGGCGCCGTCAAGGTCGCGCTGAAGGCGGCCGACGCCGACGACGAGGACGAAGCGGGCATGCCGCTGCAGCCATAGCCGCCGCCCGGCCTCCAAGTCGGAAGCGAGGTACAATGGTGCCGATGCTGCAATGCACCATAATTTTTTTATAAGTATGAACTCGATCGATCTTTTCCAAAATCCGCTGCGCCGCTGGGGTAAGAACAAGGACGGCAAGCGCCGTCCGACGGTGCTCGTCAAGGAATTGCGCGAGCGCGACCGGCGCCGCATGGTCAAGCACTTCCTCGACCTGGAAAACAACGACCGCCTGCTGCGCTTCGGCACCGTGCTGCCCAATGAGCAGGTGGAGAACTACGTCAACCGCATCGACTTCGCGCGCGACATGGTGTTCGGTGTGTACAACCGCGTGTTCAAGCTGGTGGCGGTCGGCCATCTGGCGTTCGCGCCGCGCGACGAGAGCAAGAGCGCGGTCACGGAGAAGGACAGGGTCGCGGAATTCGGCGTCTCGGTCAGCAAATCGGCGCGCGGCATGGGCGTGGGTTCCCGCTTGTTCGAGCGCGCCGCCATCCACTGCCGCAACAACGACGTCGATACCTTGTATATGCACTGCCTGTCGTCCAACAAGACGATGATGCACATCGCGAAAAAAGCCGGCATGGAAATCCATCGCGACTACGGCGAGGCGGACGCCTATCTCAAACTGCTGCCGGCCAATCCGGCCAGCATGCTGCAGGAAGCGCTGGACGAGCAATTCGCCACGCTGGACTACACCCTCAAGGCCAACAAGCGCATCGCCACCAAGTGGCTCGACCGGCTGACCGGCCGAAAATAATCCCATCTCTTTAGAACCTTTGCTGCGCGGCCGGGAATGAACGGTCAGACAAGATGCGCAATGTGCAAAGGTGATGTGTTGATCCCAGAGTTATGCGGCCCGCAGTTGCAGGCGCCGGACGCCGGTGCCTGGCTGCTTCTGCTCTTGCTGTCGCCGGCGGTGGAGGAGTGCGTGGTCCGCGCCGGCTTGCAGGAGTGGCTGATGCGGCGAAACGCGCCGGCCGTTCCGGTCTCGACCATCGCTTTCGCCTTGCTGCACCTGGGCTCCGGCTGGCCGCACGCGTTGGCGGTGAGCGCGCCGGGCCTGGCGCTGGCGCTGCTCTATCGAAGCACGCGCAGCTGGCGCTGGTGCGCGCTGGCCCATAGCGCCATGAATGCCTTTGCCATCTCTGTCTGCAGCTTATAACTTCACTAGGAGAATGGCATGACTGGATTGTTTGCTCGGGTGGCGATTGCGTCCCTGCTGCTGGGCGTTGCGTCGGTTTCGGCCAACGCGGCGGATGCCTTGAACGGCAAAAGCCTTTATCTGAATGGGCCGGTAAGCGGCGGCGCAAGCTGCGCTTCCTGCCACGGTCCCACGCCGGCTAACAACGTCAACGGCATACTGGCGGCGGCCAACCAGCCTTCGGTGATATCGAGCGCCTTCGCCGCCAATCGCGGCGGCATGGGTAGTCTGTTCAACGGCAAATTCAGCGCGGCGGAACTGGCCGACCTCGCGGCGTTCATCGGCAATCCGAATGTGGCGGCCGCACCGGCGGCATCGCTGGCGCCGGCCAGTTTGGCCTTCAGCGGCGCCAACATCGGCCAGAGCAGCGGCCCGCTCTCCGCCATGTTGACCAACACCGGCAACGCCGCGCTGAACATCGGCACCATCTCCATCGGCGGCGCGGCAGCGGGCGACTTCAGTCTCGCCGGCGGCAGCTGCGCCAACGGCGCGGCCATCGCGGCCAGCGCCTCGTGCACGGTACAAGCGAGCTTCACGCCGACCGCCGCAGGCGCGCGCGCGGCGACGCTGACCATTACCCATAACGCGGCGGGCGGCAGCAGCAGCGTGGCCCTCAGCGGCACCGGCAACAGCGCGCCGCAGGCGACCATCGCGCTGTCGGCGAGCGGCGTTAACTTCGGCACCTTGTTGACCGGTACGCCGTCGGCGGTATCGTCCATCACCGTCAGCAACAGCGGCCAGGCCGCGCTGAACTTCAGCGCGATCAGCGTAGGCGGGCCGAATGCGGCCATCATCACGCTGGGCGGCAGCTGCGCCACCGCCACGCCACTGCCGGCCGGCGGCAGCTGCACGGTCACCGTGCAGGCATCGCCGGTCTCCGCCGGGGCTTTCGCCGCCAGCCTGACGCTGGCCTCCAACGCCTCCAACGGCAGCGCATCGGTCGGCCTGTCCGGCACCGCCGCCGCGCCGGCGCCGGCATTGACCGCCACGCCGTCAGCCGTCGCATTCGGCACGCAGACCATCGGTGCCGCAGCGGCTGTGCAGAACGTAGTGCTGGCCAATACCGGCAACGTCGTCATCACCTTCAGCAGGATCGGTTTGACCGGTTCCGGCGCCGTCACCGTGGGCGGCGGCGATTGTGGCGCCACGCTGGCCGTGGGCGCTTCCTGCACCACTGCGCTGCGTTTCGCGCCGACGGTGGAGGGCGCGGTCACTGCGGCATTGGCGGTCACTTCCAACGCGGCTGCGCTGCAAGTCGGCATCAGCGGCACCGGCACCGCGCAGGCGACGGCCAAGCCGGCACTGTCCGAAGCCGGTCCGATCGTATTCAGCGATACGCAGGTCGGCAGCAGCGCCGCCGCCCACACCACCACCTTGAGCAATAGCGGCAACGCCGCGCTGAAGATCGCCACGCTGACGCTGGGCGGCAACCAGCCGGGCGATTTCGTCGTCGGCGGCACCTGCGCGGCCGGTGCGTCGGTCAGCTCCGGCGCCAACTGCACCATCACCACCGCCTTCAAGCCGACGGCCGCAGGAGCGCGCAGCGCGGACCTGATGCTGGTGACCGACGGCGGCGCCCAGTTCCACCTGGCGCTGAACGGCAACGGCGTGGCAGTGGCGGTCAGCACGCCGACGCTGACGGTCAGCCCGCAGAGCTTCGACTACGGCTCCGTGACGATCGGCGCGGCAGCGGCGACCCGCCGCTTCACGCTGACGAACAGCGGCGCCGCCGCGCTGACGCTGGCCAGCGCCACCTTCAGTGGGCCATTTGCCGCCGTCGCCGACAGCACCGGCTGCGCCGCGTTCCCACTGACCCTGCAGCCGGGCGCCTCGTGCGACCTGGTGGTCGGCTACACGCCGGTCAACGCCGGCGCCAGCAACGGCGGCGTGACGCTGCAAGCGAGCGTGGCCGGGGGCAGCTGGAACATCGCACTGACCGGACAAGGCGCCGTCGCAAGCGCGCCGTCGACGCCGGCTGCGCCATCCAACCATGGCGGCGGCGGTTGCTCCGCTTCGCAGGATGTCAGCGATCCGATGCTGGCCTTGCTGGTGGTGCTGGCGCTGTGCGTCATCGTCTGGCGCCGTCGTAACAAATTCAACGGAGGCTGATATGAAAGTGATCGCCGTGATGCTGGCCGCCGCCCTGGGCACGTCGTCCGCCAGCGCATTGGAGAAGGGTGCGCCCGCGCCGCAGTTCGATCTGCAGGGCTTGGACGGCGCGGTGAAGCTGGCCAAGCTGCAGGGCAAGGTGGTGTACGTGGACTTCTGGGCCTCGTGGTGCGGCCCGTGCCGCCAGTCCTTCCCTTGGATGAACGAGATGCAGGCCAAGTACGGTGCGCGCGGCCTGCAGGTGGTCGGCGTCAACGTCGACGCCAACAACGCCGATGCGCGCCAGTTCCTGGCGGCGACGCCGGCGCGCTTCACGATCGGCTTCGATCCGCAGGGCGCGACGCCGCGCAGCTACGGCATCAAGGGCATGCCCAGCAGCGTGCTGATAGGACCGGACGGCAAGGTGCTGCTGGAGCATTCCGGCTTCCGCGATGCCGACCGCGCCGAACTGGAAAGCAAAATCCAGTCGGCGCTGGGAGCGGTCAAATGAAGGCGGTCCTCGTTTTGACCCTGGCCGCAGCGCTCGGCGGCTGCGCCTCGATCGGCAATGTGCAGCCGTGGGAGAAGGGCACGCTCGCGCGCGGCGAGATGACCTTCAAGGACGGCCACACCTTCAACCGCTACGACGACCATATCTACACCAGCCGCGAAGCCTCGTCCGGCGGCGCCGGCGTCGGCGGCGGCGGTTGCGGCTGCAATTGAGGATGATGATGACGACTCAAAAAGAAAACGGCATGGCCGCATCGATTCTGGCGGCCGCGCTGATACTGCCGGGCGTGCAGGCTCACGCCGAGGCGACGCCGACCAACGGCAATATCAGCATCGGCTATCTGGACTACCGCGACAGCCAGTCGGGCCTGGACCGCATACGCGTCAAGGCGCCGTCGGTTTCCATCATGGCGCCGGTGGCCGGCGTGTGGAGCGTCAGCGGCTCGGTGGTGGTGGACGATGTGTCGGGCGCGTCGCCGCGCTATCACACGGCGATCTCCGGCGCCTCGCGCATGGACGATACGCGCAAGGCTGGCGACGTGTCGGCGACGCGCTATTTCGACCGCGGCAGCGTGACGGTGGGCGGCGCTTATTCGACCGAGCATGACTATGTCTCGCGCGCGCTGTCGCTGCAAGGAAGCTGGGAAAGCGAAAGCCACAACACCACCTGGACCGCCGGCATCGGCCACGCGGACGACCGCATCGATCCGGTCAACCACATCGTCAGCGGTGAACGCAAGCGCAGCACCAACTTCCTGCTGGGCGTGACGCAGGTGCTGACGATGAACGACGTGGCGCAGCTGACGCTGGGCTATGACGACGGCGAGGGCTACTTCTCCGATCCGTACAAGGCGTTCGACAACCGGCCGCGCAGCCGTTCCGAGAGCACGCTGCTGGCGCGCTGGAACCATCACATCGCGTCCACCGGCGGCACCAGCCGGCTGTCGTACCGCTACTATCGCGACAGCTTCGGCGTGCGCGGGCATACCTTTGGCGAGGAATACGTGCAGCCGCTGTCCGACGGCTGGACCATGACGCCGGAAGTTCGGTTCTACACGCAAAGCGCCGCCAGCTTCTACTACGATCCGGTCTACGACGCCCGCCTCGGCGCGCCGTTCCCGCCGGGTTACAACGGCAGCGGCTACATGTCGGCGGACCAGCGCCTGTCGGGCTTCGGCGCGGTGACGCTGGCGCTGAAGGTCAGCAAGCAGCTCGACAAGCTCTGGTCCGTCGACGTCAAGGCGTCGGCCTACCAGCAGCGCGGCAGCTGGCGTCTGTTCCACGACGGCAGTCCGGGGCTGGACGCCTTCCGCGCCCAGACGCTGCAGATATCGGTCAACCGGCAATGGTAGACGCGATCCACCGCACGCTGTTCGACGCGATGGCGTGCCGTTGCGAGGTGCGGCTGGCCGCGCCGGATGTGCAGACGGCCAAGCGCCTGATGCAGCAGGCCATCGACGAGGTGCGGCGGATCGAGACTACGTATTCGCGTTACCGGCCCGACAGCATCGTCTCGCGCATCAACGCGGCGGCAGGCAAGGAGCCAGTGGCGTGCGATCGCGAGACCATGTCGCTGCTGGGCTATGCCGGCGCCTTGTTCAGCGCCAGCGGCGGCCTGTTCGACATCACCTCGGGCGTGCTGCGGCGGGCGTGGGACTTTCGCCGTCCGAAGCTGCCGGATGCGGAGACGCTCCAGCCTTTGCTGTCACTGATCGGCTGGCGGCAGGTGGAGTGCGGCGCGGAGGAGGTCATGCTGCGCAAGGCCGGCATGGAGATCGACTTCGGCGGCTTCGGCAAGGAATACGCGGCCGATCGCGCGGCGGCCTTGCTGGCGGATGCGGGTGTGCGGCATGGCTATGTGAACCTCGGAGGCGACATGCGCTTTCTCGGGCCGCAGCTGAACGGCAAGCCGTGGAGCATCGGCATCCAGGATCCGCGCGATCCGGATGGCGTGGTGGCGACGATACCCGTCAGCCAGGGCGCGCTGACCACCAGCGGGGATTATGAGCGGTTCTTTGAGATGGATGGGCAGCGTTACTGTCACATCCTCGATCCGCGCACCGGCATGCCGGTGCGGTACTGGCGCTCGGTCAGCGTGCTGGCGCCGGTGGCGATTGCGGCCGGCAGCTGTTCAACCATCGCCATGCTGAAGCAGCGCGATGGATTGGAATTTTTAAACGCTTCGGACATGGGCTATCTGGCCGTGGATGACGAGGGGCAGATGTTGTATAGGGATCTGACATGAGCATGCAAAAATGGATCAAGGTGCTCGCCGCCCTGGTGGTGGCGATGCTGGCGCTGGTGTACGGCGCCGAGACGCGGGCGGCCGATTTCCTCGAGCCGGAGCAGGCGTTTCAGTTGAAGGCCGAGGCGGTCGATGCGCATACGGTGCGGCTGTCGTGGATCATCGCGCCGGGATATCACTTGTATCGCGACCGCTTGATTTTCAATGCGGCGGGCAAGGTGGCTGCGCCGTCGCTGCCTGCGGGGCTGCGCAAGTTCGACGCCAACTTCAACAAGGAAATGGAAACCTATCAGGATAAGCTGATGGTCGATCTGCCGGTGACGGCGACGGTGCCGTTCACGCTGACCGTCGGCTATCAGGGGTGCGCGGATGCGGGGCTTTGTTATTCGCCTGCATTGCAAAGCTATCGCGTCGATCCCGCCGTCCCCGGCCGACTGGCGCCGATCGCCGATGCCGCCGCCGCTCCGCCGGCCGACGCGGTGACCAACGCGCCGGAGGACGACAGCTCGCTGGCCCAGCGCACGCTGCAAAGCGGCAGCGCGTGGCGCATCGGACTGGCCTTCCTCGCCTTCGGCCTGCTGCTGTCGTTCACGCCGTGCGTGCTGCCGATGGTGCCCATCCTGTCGTCGATCATCGTCGGCGAAGGCACGGTGTCGCGCGGACGCGGCTTCTCGCTGGCGCTGGCCTATTGCCTCGGCATGGCGCTGGTCTACACTGCGCTCGGCGTGGCGGCGGGCCTGGCGGGCGAAGGCCTGGCCGGCGCGCTGCAAAAGCCATGGGTGCTGCTCAGCTTCGGCGCGCTGCTGTTCGCCCTCGCGATGTCGATGTTCGACGTCTACCAGCTGCAGCTGCCGAGCGCCATGCAAAGCCGCCTGAGCTCCACCAGCGGCAATATGGGCGGCGGCCGGTTCGCCGGCGTCTTCGTCATGGGCGCCTTGTCCGCGCTGATCGTCGGCCCATGCGTCGCCGGCCCGCTGGCCGGCGCACTGCTCTACATCAGCCAGACGCGCAATGTCTGGACCGGCGGCTGGGCCCTGTTCTCGATGGCGGTCGGCATGAGCGTGCCGCTGCTGCTGACGGGCGTCTCGGCCGGCAGCCTGCTGCCGCGCGCCGGCGCCTGGATGAACGGCGTGAAGAAAATCTTCGGCCTGCTGCTGATCGCGGTGGCGATCTGGATGGTCTCGCCGGTGTTCACGGTGACGGTGATGATGGCGATGTGGGGCGTGTTCGCGCTGCTGTGCGCAATGTTCCTGCACGTCTTCGAACCGCTCAAGCCAGGCGCCGAACTGCGCTCCTACGTCGGCAAGACGCTGGGCCTGGCCTTCCTGATTGGCGGCCTGTTCGAGCTGACCGGCGCCGCCAGCGCCGGCCGCGACGTGCTGCAACCGCTGGGCCATCTGAGCATCGCACGCGCCGACGGCGCCGCGCCTGCCCACGGCGGCGAAATCCAGTTCAGCCGCATCAAGACCGTCGCGGAACTGGACCAGATACTGGCGGCCAGCACCACCCCGGTGATGCTGGACTTCTATGCCGACTGGTGCGTTTCCTGCAAGGAGATGGAGCGCTTCACCTTCTCGCAGCCCGCCGTCGGAGTCAAGCTGAAACAGGTGAAGCTGATCCAGGTCGATGTCACCGCCAACAACGCCGACGACAAGGCGCTGATGAAGCGCTTCGGCCTGTTCGGCCCACCGGGCATCATCCTCTTCAGCGGCGGCAAGGAGATCCCCAACAGCCGCGTGATCGGTTTCCTGGCGCCGGAACCGTTCGTCCAGCACCTGGCGCGCCATATCTAAAAGTTCAGTGCCGCCATCCGTGCCGTTTCGGTCCTCGTATGAAAAATTACATGTGCAGAAACCTGTTCAATTGTCGCTTATTGACCTGGTTCACTGTTAAACCAGCGGCAGCGCCGTGGTGTCCTTGATGCGCTGCAGGGCGAACGAGGATTTCACGTCCAGCACCGCCGGGTGGCGCAGCAGCGTCGCCATCATGAAGCGCGAGAAGTGGTCCATGTCTTCGACGTGCACGCGCAGCAGGTAGTCCATCTCGCCGGTCATCGCGTAGCAGGCCACCACTTCCGGCCACTGCTCCACCGATACCGCGAAGTCCGCGCGCGGCGACACCGGCGCGTTCTGCGCGCCCAGCGCGCGGGCGTTGCTGTGCGCCGCCGCGTCGCTGTGTTTTTCCAGCCGCACGTTCACATACGCCAGCAGCCCCAGGCCGATCTTGTCCGGGTCCAGCAGCGCCACGTACTGGCGGATCACGCCCGCCTCCTCCAGCCGCTTGATGCGGCGCAGGCAGGGCGAGGGCGACAAGGCCACCAGCTCGGCCACGTCCTGGTTGGACAGGCGGCCGTCGGCCTGCAATATGGAAAGAATCTTACGGTCGGTTTTATCTAGCGCAATCTTGGTCATAAATACCTCAATAATTCGGAGTTCAGGCAATATTATTGCTCAAAATAGCTGGCCATGGGAATTGTTTGCAATTTAATGCCGCCCGGGCGGGTCTATACTGTGCGCTATTATTAGAGGAGACCCGCATGAAATTTACGCCTTGGGATAACCCGATGGGTACCGATGGTTTTGAGTTCGTCGAATACGCGGCACCGGATCCAAAAGCTCTGGGTGCGCTGTTCGAGAGCATGGGCTTTACCGCGATCGCCCGTCATCGCCACAAGGATGTGACCCTGTACCGCCAGGGCGACATCAATTTCATCATCAACGCCGAGCAGGATTCGTTCGCACAGCGCTTCGCCCGCCACCACGGCCCGTCCGTGTGCGCGATCGGCATCCGCGTGCAGGATTCCGCCTTCGCCTACAAGCGCGCGCTGGAACAGGGCGCCTGGGGCTTCGATAACAAGACCGGCCCGATGGAGCTCAACATCCCCGCCATCAAAGGCGTGGGCGATTCGCTGATCTATCTGGTCGACCGCTGGCGCGGCAAGAACGCCGGAGCGCAAGCTGGCGCGATCGGCGACATCAGCATCTACGACGTCGACTTCGTCGCCATCCCCGGCGCGGAACCTAATCCGGTCGGCCACGGCCTGACCTACATCGACCACCTGACCAACAACGTCCACCGCGGCCGCATGAAGGAATGGGCGGACTTCTACGAGAAGATGTTCAACTTCCGCGAGGTGCGCTACTTCGACATTGAGGGCAAGCTGACCGGCCTGAAGTCGAAGGCCATGACTTCCCCATGCGGCAAGGTGCGCATCCCGATCAACGAATCGTCGGACGACAAATCGCAGATCGCCGAATACCTCGACGAATACCATGGCGAAGGCATCCAGCACATCGCGCTGGGCACGGACGACATCTACGCGTCGATCGAAGGCATGAAGCAGACCGGCATCGCCTTCCAGGACACCATCGAGACCTACTACGAACTGGTGAACCGCCGCCTGCCGAACCACGGCGAGCGCCTGGAAGATCTACGCCGCCTGCGCATCCTGATCGACGGCCATAGCAACGATACGGAACGCGAACTGCTGCTGCAGATCTTCACCCAGAACGTGATCGGCCCGATCTTCTTCGAGATCATCCAGCGCAAGGGCGACCAGGGCTTCGGCGAAGGCAACTTCCGCGCGCTGTTCGAATCGATCGAACTCGATCAGATCAAGCGCGGCGTCCTGCAGGATCCAAGCAAGACGCCGGCATAAGGCCTATAGTAGTCATCAACGCCGGTAGCGCCGCATAGAACGGTGCACCGGCAACCGCGCGGCGGAGCCCATCAGGCCCCGCCGCGTACAGTATCTAAGAGAATATTGGAGACATCAATGAACGCATCTCACAAGGGTACGCAGCTAGACCCTGTCACGCACTCGGACGACATTTCGCTGGACGACAAGTGGACGCTGGAACGCGGCCGCGCCTTCATGACCGGCACCCAGGCGCTGATCCGCCTGCCGATGATGCAGCGCGAGCGCGACCTCAAGGCAGGCCTGAACACCGCCGGCTACATCACCGGCTATCGCGGCTCGCCGGTCACCAGCGTCGATATGACGGCGATGAAGGCCAAGAAGTACCTCGACGCGCACCACGTCAAGTTCCATCCCGGGATGAACGAAGACCTCGCCGCCACGGCGGTGTGGGGCACGCAGCAGACCAATCTTTTTAAAGACGCCAAGTACGACGGCGTCTTCTCCATGTGGTACGGCAAAGGCCCCGGCGTCGACCGCTGCGGCGACGTGTTCAAGCACGCCAACAACGCCGGCTCGGCGAAGCACGGCGGCGTGCTGGTGCTGGCCGGCGACGACCACGCCGCCAAGTCCTCGTCCACCGCGCACCAGTCGGACCACATCCTCAACGCCTGCGGCATCCCGGTGCTGTATCCATCCTCGGTGCAGGAGTACATCGACTACGGCCTGCATGCCTGGGCGATGAGCCGCTACACCGGCCTGTGGGTGTCGATGAAGTGCGTCACCGACATCATCGAATCGGGCGCCGTGGTGGACTTCGATCCGGACCGCGTGCAGATCCAGCTGCCGACCGATTTCGAGCTGCCGGCCGGCGGCCTGAATATCCGCTGGCCGGACACCGTGCTCGATATGGAAGTGCGGATGAACAGCTACAAGTGGTACGCCGCGCTGGCCTACTGCCGCGCCAATAAGCTCAACAAGATCATCTGGGATTCGCCGAAGCCGAAGATCGGCATCATCACCGCCGGCAAATCGTATCTCGACACGCGCCAGGCGCTGGCCGACCTGGGCATCGACGAGCAGGCCGCCGCCGACATCGGCATCCGCCTGTACAAGATCGGCATGACCTGGCCGCTGGAAGCGGATGGCGTGCACGAATTCGCCAAGGGCCTGGATGAAATCCTGGTGGTCGAAGAGAAGCGCCAGATCCTCGAATACGCGCTGAAGGAAGAGCTGTACAACCTGCCGGATGGCGAACGTCCGCGCGTGGTCGGCAAGTTCGATGACACCGGCGAATGGAGCAACAAGGGCAAGACCGGGCACGGCGACTGGCTGCTGCCGGCGACCTACGAACTGAATCCGGCGCAGATCGCGCGCGCCATCGCCTCGCGCATCGCCCACTACTGCGCCGGCCATCCGGTGGCCAAGCGGGTACAGGAGCGCGTCGCCTTCCTCGAAGCGAAAGAGCTGGCGCTGAAAACGCTGCCGACCAAGTCGAATCCGGACACCGACCGCACGCCGTACTTCTGCTCCGGCTGCCCGCACAATTCGTCGACCAAGGTGCCGGAAGGTTCGCGCGCGCTGGCCGGCATCGGCTGCCACTACATGGTGCTGTGGATGGACCGCGAGACGTCCACCTTCACCCACATGGGCGCGGAGGGTGTGACCTGGGTCGGCCAGGCGCCGTTCACCAACGAGAAGCACGTCTTCACCAACCTGGGCGACGGCACCTACTTCCACTCCGGGATCCTGGCGATCCGCGCGGCGGTGGCGGCCAAGGTCAACATCACCTACAAGATCCTGTTCAACGACGCGGTCGCGATGACCGGCGGCCAGACCTTCGATGGTCCGCTCGACCCGGGCATGATCTCGCGCCAGATCGCGGCCGAAGGCGTGACGCCGATCATCGTCGTCACCGACGAGCCGGAAAAATACCCTGCCGATTACAAGTGGGCGGAAGGCGTCACCGTGCGCCATCGCAGCGAATTGATGGATGTGCAGCGCGAACTGCGCGACAAGCCGGGCGTGTCGGCGATGATCTACGACCAGACCTGCGCCTCCGAGAAGCGCCGCCGCCGGAAACGTAACGAGTACCCTGATCCAGCCAAGCGCGCGGTCATCAACGAAGCCGTGTGCGAAGGCTGCGGCGACTGCTCGGTGCAG